>Ga0306912_1000301_pt1 | contig 30452 bp, 20 predicted proteins | sample AntRauFillE10628_FD_190443 | JGI IMG/M metagenome (GOLD analysis project Ga0306912, IMG submission 190443) | Saline lake microbial communities from Rauer Islands, Antarctica - Metagenome Filla E10 #628 (v2) (version 2) | ecosystem: Environmental > Aquatic > Non-marine Saline and Alkaline >...
TAAGCGGCGTAAATGACTTGTTGTCTGAGCCCGTGCACCGCACGGGCGAGTTTATTCATTTAGCGGAATAAGCGGCACGGACCGATCGGAGAGCCATTCACAGCCCGAAGACTTTTTGGTTACTTTTTGGTCTTCAAAAAGTAACGATGACAGATGTGGCCGTGCCCCCAACTCGTTGGTGGGGAGTGCTCAGCACGGGTGCCTATTTGTCTGAATTTAGATTTACAGGATGAAAGGATAGATAGGATGAGAGACATTGTACTTGAGAGGGAGTAGCTTGAGTTGTATTTTATGGAGTGTTTTGTCCATTCAGGGTAGAGACATAAAAAATATTGCGTCTCTGCGGATGTAGAATAACCCAAAACCACATAAATAGCATTCCGCAGGGCCCATAATTCAATGCGTGTAGATGGGGACTTGAGCCGGGTTCCCTTTTAGCTATGCGAGCAGTATCCAAGCAAATGCAGGCTGTAGCTTCCGAATAAGGTGTGTCCGAAGCCGGCTGTTTCCCCTCCTCAAAGAGATGGTTACACCGCTAGTGTCAAATGAATCCTATGTTATTCAAAAACACATCAATCGCGTGAGCGGGCGGCAGGGCCGGAGCGCAGCGAACGGGTCCGAGAGATGACGCCATGGCGTCTCATCGAGGACGGAACCCCGAGAGCACGCGACCCCGTCCCGGGCCCCTGCCAGGGACGGGGGCACGCCCAAAAAAAGACAAAGTATCTTACGATCCTGCTTTTAATTTCGTTATATTAGATGGACACAACTTTTCAATAGAAGGAGAATCTGTGTGAGGAGAATGTGAAAAGCACTCACAACGGATTTTTTCTTACATTTGAAACTAGAACTTTAATCAACACTTATGACAATGCTACCTACCCTTTCGACAAGGTTTCTTTCTTACACCATAGTATTCATCGGGCTTATGTTTGCATCTGACCTGCATTCTCAGTCTGCATTTGAATCCTTAGCAAGCGATCAAATCGAGTTTGCTCCAGACGCCATTAGCCCCCCGGATGCCTTTGCTGCCTATCGAGCGGAAGATCAGCGGATTGAGTCCGAATTAAAGAAAGTGTTAGCTACTAACGGCTTTTTTGACATCCCCGGGCCGGATGGAGAAATGCTTTCCGTAAGAGTGAAGCCATACGCATTGGCTGAAGCTGGGTTTTATGCCAAGTACCCCGAAATAACTACTTTTTCTTTTCGCTCAGAAGATGGTGTGACCGACGGATTTGCTGCGATGTCGCCCCGTGGACTTCACGCTGTAGGTCAAAATGCTGAGGGGCAGTTTTACCTGGATCCAACGGTAAAAACAGGAGCAATCAAGCCCTATGCTTCCTATTACACCTCAGACTATCCGGCTACCACCGAGTTTCAAAGAGCGATTTGTGAGGTAGAGGAGGATTTTGTTGCCACAGAAGAAATAGGTACACCAATCCCCCGTGACAATGGCCAATCATCGTCAATCAATCAAGAGCGACCTCCACTTCGTCAATATCGATTTGTCGTCTCGACGACTGCGGAGTATTCTCAATTTCACGGTGGAACAAAGTCCGCAGTTGCCTCCGAGCTCGTCAATTTAATGATTCGAGTCAATGAAGTCATGCGCAGAGAATTCTCGGTTGAGTACGTTTTAGTGGATGGCACGGATACCTTATTTTTTCTAGATTCGGATGAAGATGGTTACACCAATGGAGATACAGAGGCCCTCATCGGTCAAGTGAATGCTAAAATCCCACAATTTTTCGACGATTCTTTATACGACATCGGGCATGTATTATGCACGAATGCCGGTGGTCTCGCTTCAGTCTCTGGCGTTTGTAATGACAGCAGAAAACGAAGAGGCGTTTCCTGTAGCAACAATCCCATAGGGGATCGGTTTTACGTTGATCTTGTCTGCCATGAAATGGGCCACCAGATGGGTTCGCGACATTCCTTTAACCACTGCCGAGGAGAAAATGAGAGTTTACCCAATGGCTATGAACCAGGCAGTGGAACGACAATCATGGCCTATGCCGGTTTATGCGGGAGCAGAAATGTAAGTACTTTCACGGATCCCTATTATAATGTAGGTTCCATAGAATCTATCACAGCCTATATGCATGATGGTTTTGGAGCGAGTTGTGCCAAGGAGACCGAGCGTCCAGGTCAAGTGCCCACCCTTGATTTACCATACGACGAAGCCTTACATGTTCCAATATCGACGCCTTTTGAGTTGACTGCGAGCACCACAGAAGAAGATCCTAACTTATTGTATTGCTGGGAGCAATACGACGCCTCCCCTTTTAACTGCAATACAGTCACTCCAACCGATAATTGCCCACTGTTTAGATCTTTTCCACCGACCACTGAACCCACCCGTGTTTTCCCCCGTATTCAAAACATTGTGAACGGGGTGGATAATAGATGGGAGCAATTACCAGACTACGAGCGGACAATGCAATTCATGTGTACTTTACGAGATTGGGATCCCGAGGGAGGCACTTTAGACTGGGAAATGGCTACCTTAGAGGTCTCCTCTTCGGCCGGGCCCTTTACCGTAGAAGACATTTCGGGAAGTTATGAAATTGGCGAACAAATAGAAGTGATTTGGGATGTCGCCGGCACCGACGCCGCTCCGATCAATTGCACTGAGGTAGATATTTATCTTTCTCAGGATGGAGGGTTCAGCTATCCTCACCTCATTGCTGAGGGCGTGCCAAATTCGGGGAAAATCACTCTTAATGCACCCGAAATCCCCACTGGCAATGCAAAAATTAAAGTCAAAGCAAGCAATAATGTATTTTTCAATATTTCCGGTTCCACTTTTAGGATTCGAACACCATCGGAGCCGACTTTCACCGCGAGCTATCCCGCCTTTTTCCAAAATGCCTGCTTGCCTAATGTTGTAGAATATGAATTAACGACTTCACCAATTTTGAGCTTCGATGAAGAAATTTTTGTGGCTGAAATACAAGGACTGCCTGCAACAGCCACCTGGGAAGCGATACCAGCAGCAGTATCCGCAGGAGATAATATTTCACTGGTCATCGATTATGGGGACGCAGAAAAGCAGGATCTCGATTTACAAGTGCTTTTATCCAGTGCCCTTCAGGATACCGTAGGTGTTGAAATTCAAACCGCAGTAATTACCAACGATTTTAGCGATCTTTTGCCGGTGGAACCCTCGCGCAATGCAGAAAGTGTTTCTCCCGTAGCAGGTTTTAGATGGGAAACCTCGGAAGATGCTTTAGAGTATCGAATTGCACTTTCAGCAAGTCCGGATTTTAACGTGATTGATGCAGAAGCTATCGTATCCAGTGACTCCGTGAACTTTAATTCCCTCATAGGCTACCAGCTAGAAACTGGGCGCACCTATTTTTGGCGAGTATATCCCATCAATGAGTGCGGGGAGGGAGAAGGCTCAGTGATTTCTGCTTTTCGAACAGGAGCTGTGAGTTGTGAACGCTATACTGCTATTGATTTACCCAAATCAATTTTACCGACTTCTAATGCCGTTACAGAATCAGTCATAACAGTTCCAACGGAAGGATCTGTAGATGCAATAGAGGTACGCAATTTAACAGGTACACATCCTTTCATGGGAGAAATACGCGCTCGTTTAGAGAGTCCTGCAGGTACAGCTGTTCGTTTATTTACTGAAAGATGTTTCAATTTGTCAGATTTCAATGTGAATTTTAGCGATTTAGCTGCCAATGAAATCAATTGCCCATTAACAGGAGGTAATACTTACTTGCCACAGGATGAGTTTGGCATATTGAGAGGTGAATCCACCTCCGGAGAATGGAAACTCATCATAGAAGACAGGACCGCCGGAAATGGTGGTAGCTTTCAAAGTTGGGAACTCGAGTTGTGCGGTGCATTGGTTCAAGCTGCTCCAGACTTCAGTAAAGACACTGTTTACGTGAGTAGAGGAAACGAACAGTTTATAAATGATAGAAACTTGCAAGCTGAAAAGTCGGGTGTCGATCCGAGCAGAATCTTGTACACTGTGGTCGATGGACCACAAAACGGGGTCATTACACATGGAACGAGCACTGTCACTACTGGCAGTCAATTTACTCAGTGGGCTTTAGATCGCTGGCATTTAGTATACCAGCACAATGGTTCACAGGAGGATTTAGATTACATCACCTTCACCATTGAAGATGAGGAAGGTGGATGGATTGGGATAGATACCCTACCCATAAAAGTTGATGAAGTACTTCAGACTGAAAATGTCCGTCAAGCGAAATTCGAGTTATACCCGAATCCTGCGCTAGGTGTATTTTTTATTCATCCCCCCAAGGACTTTGAGGCCGGAAACATTCAAATGTTTGATAGTCGGGGACGACTAGTGCGAGAAAAAGCCATTGAAGGACAAGCCATCATTCGCATGCATCGCCAATCGCTGGCAGCAGGAGTGTATTACATACAGCTAGAAAATGGTAAAAACAGCTTTACTCAAAAGCTCATATTGCAATAAGTATATATTATTCATAGTTAATAATAAATGAACCTCTAGTATACTGACCGAAGAATATTATTTAATTAGAACACCTAATTTCTCATGAAACACACTTTACTCACCCTTTCCGCACTATTATTAATTGCTGTGACAATTTCAGGTCAAAGTTTATTTCAGCCCATTCAAAAGGAACAAGTCTACTTTGACAATCAGCAGCTTTTCGAGCCCGAGGCATACGATGCCTATCAGGTGGAAGAGTCTTTATTGACAGGTGCTATTTCGAAAGCCGTCGAACAATCCGGACGTATCACTTTACCCCTGCCCGATGGAAGAAGCGGACAATTTCAATTGAGTTTTTACTCTATTTCCGGTACTGGATTTTACGAAAAGTATCCGGAAATCAAAACGTTTAAACTTCGGCAGGTGAATGGGGATTTTACAGGGTACGGAGATATCACAGGGCACGGTTTTCACGCAGTCCTGCAAAATGGGTCCGAACATATTTATATTGACCCAACCAATAAGGTTCGCGGCCAAAGTACTTATGCGGTCTACCACACAGCTGATTACCAACGACCTGCAGCATATGAACAATTTGAATGTGGCACTGAGGATTTGATGGATGAGCCTGAAGAACCCGGTAAGACCATATCCTCCGCTTTGGAAAGAGGTCAGGCAATGGCGTCCTCTGCCCAGGAGAATGTACCTCTGCGCAGATATCGAATGGCGCCAATCACGACTTATGAATACTCGAGTTTTCACGGTGGGACATTGCCTTTAGTCACCGGTGCCTTAACCACCATGATTATCCGCGTCAATGAAGTCACTCGACGAGAATTCTCGGTTGAATATGAATTTATTGATGAAATAGATAGTTTGATCGTTTTAGATCCCAACAATGATGAGTTGACAGATGGTAATACAGAAGCCCTAATCAATGAAGCGCCGACATTCATTGCTACCAGAGGCATATCCGGAAGGTCTTACGACATAGGCCATGTGTTTTGCACCAATGCCGGAGGTCTTGCTCAACTCTCCTCGGTCTGTAGTAATAGTGGTAAAGCGCGCGGTGTTTCTTGTGGGTTTAATCCCGTTGGAGATAGCTGGTATGTCGGATTAGTTTGCCATGAGCTGGGCCATCAGATGGGCGCTCCGCATTCGTTCAATTTTTGCCGCGGCAACAATGAGTCACTTGCCTTTGGATTTGAACCGGGCAGTGGGACAACCATTATGTCTTATGGCGGCATATGCGGGATAAGAAATATAAAAAATGGTAAAGATGGATACTACAACATTGGATCAGTAGAGACCATCATCGGACACATGCACAACGGACCTGGCAACAATTGTGCTGAAATTATTCCTAAGGATCATACCCTACCGGAAATTGATCTCCCTTTTGATGAGGATTCAAATTTAGCAATTCCCATCTCCACCCCTTTTGAACTAGAAGCGAATGCCACTATTGAAGGTGATTCCGATCTATTGTACTGTTGGGAGCAAAGAGATGCCGGGCTGACCAATTGCGAGCCTGGGGAACCCACGGGAAATTGTCCATTATTCCGATCCTATCCCCCGACCACGGAGAACAAGCGAGTATTTCCAAAAATTGAGGATATTATCTTTAACCAGTCCTCTATTTGGGAAGTACTTCCCGACTATAGTCGAAGAATGAGGTTCAGTTGCACAGTAAGAGATTGGAACCCTGAAGGAGGCGTAATCGCTTGGGACTACGTTTCTATGGATGTAGTTGAATCCGCAGGTCCATTTGTTGTTGAACCCATATCCGGTATGTATGAAGTAGGAGATCCCCTTTCTATTGAGTGGGATGTCGCTGGCACAGATGAAGCGCCTGTGAACTGCTCAACAGTAGATATCTTTTTATCCACAGATGGTGGTTTCACATATCCCCATTTATTACAGGCCGGTGTACCTAATACAGGAAGTTATTTGCTTAACCTGCCTGATATTCAAACAAATTCAGCTCGGATTAAAGTAAAAGCGAGTGAAAATGTATTTTTCAATATCTCCGGATCGACCTTTTCTATAACGGATGCTACAGAGCCTGGATTTATTGCCAGAGTGAGTCCGGCAGTGCAACAAGCTTGTCCTCCTGACATATCCAGTTACTTGTTGAGTACGGAAGGCTATGGAAATTTTGACTCAGAGATTAACGTAGTAGGAATCACTAACCTTCCCCCGGAGGCTTCATTTTTTACAGAGCCCAATACAGTTAACCCAGGGGAGATGTTAGAGGTCAATATCGATTTTGGCGCCACAGGGACGGGAATAAAAGATCTCGAAATCCTGCTCACAGCAATGGATGCCGATACGATTGTGGTGCCGGTACGGGCTATTGTTGTATCCAATGATTTTGAAGATCTGATACCCACATTACCCATAGCAAATGCAGAAAATGTACCTGAAAAGGCATCTTTTGAATGGGATGATGTCCAGGATGCTGATTTTTATCGGATTGATATTGCAGAAAGTCCCGACTTCAACTCCTCATCTATTTTACTTTCCGAAGCCGTTGGGGATGTCAATGAATATACAGTTGACAATTTACTTCCACCTAATACCCTCTTGTATTGGAGAGTAGTTCCGGTGAATTCATGCGGAGAAGGAGCGCCAAGTCCGACGAGTGTTTTTCATACCGTTAGATTGCAATGTGAGACCTATATTTCAGTGGATATCCCCAAAACGATCTCTGCTGCCGGGAATGGGAAAACGTCCTCTCGTCTGGAAATTTTTGAAGACGGGGTAATCGCTGACTTGAATGTTGTAAATCTTCGGGGAACGCACCCTTTCATTGGAGATCTTACGGCTGAACTTGAGGGGCCAAATGGAGAGATCGCCACGCTATTTGAAAATCGATGTTTCAATAGTTCCGACTTCAATGTAACATTGGATGATGAGGCTTCCAACCCAATACTTTGCCCACTCAATCAAAATCGGGAAAATCGGCCGAAGGATTCTTTGGTTTTATTTAATAACCAATCATTAGAAGGAAACTGGACTATTAATATTTTCGATCGTACGCCAGGTACTACAGGCCAACTACAAGGTTGGGGCTTGGAGGTTTGCGGAAGCATTTCCGTAGAAAAGCCGGAGTTTTCAAAAGATACGATCTATGTTTCGCGAGGAGGTGATCAATTTATCCGCCCACAAAACATGCAGGCACAAAAAGCTGGCAATAGCTCCGGCGATTTATTATATACAGTGGTAGAAGCTCCTAAAAACGGGGTTATTCGACACGGTCAATTTGATATCGAGCCCGGATCGCAGTTCATTCAATTTGCCATAGATTCCTATCATTTAATCTATGAACACAACGGATCAGACGAAGACTTAGACTTTTTCTCTTTTGTCCTTACTGATAAAGATGGAGGTTGGTATGGATTAGATACCGTTTATATCAAGGTAGATGAAGTGCTTTCCACTGATCAAAAAATTGATCAAAATGTCAGCGTTTTTCCCAACCCAGCACGGGATCGATTTAATATTTCCATTCCCTCACGTCCAACCAGTGGTATTTATCAATTGTACAATATCCAAGGGCAATTGATCCTGGAAAAACCGTTAAATGGAAAGCTGATCTATACAGTTGACGCTTACGACATTCCCAAAGGGATGTATTACATACAACTACAAGACGGGAATAGGCGTCAAACTCAGAAAGTGATTATTCAGTAATAGTAACTTTACAGCAATAGAGAGGATGGAGCACTAGATCAATTCAGGTTCCATCCTCTTTTGTTATACAGGTATTGTTGAAAAACTGCTCGAGCGATTAGGAAGATCAGCAAGCTTGCCCAGAGTCCATGATTTTCATAAGCCTTGCCAATTGTGAAAATAGCTGCTAAATACACCAACAATGCAAGGACCATCGCATTCCGCATACTTTTGCCCGCTGTGATTCCAACAAAAACACCATCCCAAACATAGGAAGCAAAGCCCGCAATGGGCAGCGCCACCATCCACCACAGGTAATTATCTGCCATATCTTGCACCTGAGTTATATCTGTAAATATTTGAATAATAGAGGTACCTAAAACACCATAAACCAAGGCATAGAACAGAGCCAATACTCCTCCCCAGAAAAAGCTCCATTTTACTGACAATTGAAACCGGAGTGCATTCATCGCACCTCGATATTTACCACTCAGACTTTCTGCAGCATACGCAAAGCCATCTACACCATAGGACATCCAATGCAGAAACTGAAGCAGCACGACATTAGCATCTAAAATAATAGGTCCATAAGCAGCACTGCGATTATAGAAGAAAGCAAAAGCAAAGGAAAGGCAAATCGTTCGAATAAAAATATTTCCATTCAGCTGAAAAAAGGACCGAAATGCCGACCATCTCCAAAAGCCTTTATGGATAAAATCTGCGGTTAAGCCTCTATATCTTAAAAACCAAAGCAAACCGGCGAACACCAGCCCTGCGTATTGTGCGATCAAGGTGCCCATAGCCACGCCTTCAATACCGTAACCGTAATAATTGACCCAAACGACACTGAGTACCACATTAGTGATATTGATGAAAATGGTTAATATCAGGGGATAAATGGCATTTTGCATTCCAAAAAACCAACCCATCATAGCATATAAGCCCAAAGTTGCCGGTGCTGCCCAAATTCGAATATTAAAATAGTCCATGGCCAGAGGAAAGTGAGACTCCGGCGTGTTTAACAAGGTAAAGCCAGTGGACCCCAAAAAGCGATGCAGTATTAATAGAGAAAGTCCAATACAAAATGCTACGACTAAAGAGCGAGTTAAATTCATGATAACCTCAGGGCGATCAGATCGACCAAAAGCCTGAGCCGTCACCCCGGTAGTCCCCATGCGTAAAAATCCAAAATTCCAATACAAAAAATTGAATACCATGGCCCCCAAGCCCACCGCACCGAGATGAGTCGATGATAAATGCCCCATTAAGGCAGTGTCCACAGAACTGATCAGTGGCACAGAAATATTGCTTAGGATGTTTGGTCCGGCCAGTTTAAATATTTCCCTATTGATACTGCGATGCGCTGACATAGTTTGCAAATATGAAAGAAAACCACAATAATAAGAAGTAATCAATCAGTTATGTATGGGGAAATGGAAAACTGAAAGCACATGGAGCCGTTGGGATTTATTACCTTTGCATTCGGTTCAGGAACGTCGAAAACAGATAATGGTTAATCATTAATAAATTAACCGCCAAATTTACGAACATGGCTCAAAGAGAAGAGCGATATACCCTGTGGGAAGATTTGTGGGCTTTTGTCCGCAGTAAGAAAATGTGGATCAACCTGGGAGTCATGATTTTGATCTCCTTAATTATAGTTTGGATGATCCTTTTCTGGCTGGATAACTTCACTCGACACGGTCAAAAGTTATTGATTCCGGATTACACCGAAAAGCCAATCGAGTTAGCCATTGAAGATGCTGAAGATCGAAGCTTTGAAATCGTAGTCAGCGACTCCGTGTTTTTCGTCGGAGAAGAAGGAGGGATTATCAAACGCCAAAACCCAAAATCTGGTTCTCAGGCGAAGCAAGGACGAAAAATTTATGTGACGATCACCAAATACACGCCAGAGATCATAAAAGTTAGCGCTTTGCCTCGGCTCTATGGCGAAAGCTATGAAATAAAAAGCCAGGAGTTGCAAATGGGATATGATTTAAAAACAGAAATCGTCGATCGAGTCTATGATCCAGGTCCTGAAGGGCATATCATGGAGGTTTTGCACGAGGGAAATAGCATTATTAATGAAACGGGCAGATCCGATAATTACAGCTTGAATAGGGGAGATCGATTATCCGTTATCACCTCTAAGTCTACCGGTGGCTATATCATCATTCCCGATTTGATATGTAAAACCTTACAGGAAGCTCGCTTTCAATTGTCAGCCATACAATTGGAGCTTGGAAATATAGAGGTCATGGGGGCTACCGATGATATTGAACAGGCGTATATCACAGATCAAAGCCCTTCTCCTGCGGATGGAGAAAATTCTATACAAATGGGAGAGAAAATTCAGGTCTGGGTATCCCCCATTCAACCTCGGGAATGCAGCGACCTAAACTCACCGGAAGATAGTGGTGACAATGACGATGAATGAGGTTGTATTATACTTCTTCCCCTAATACCTTCGTTTGAGAATAAACTGAGCAAATGAGATATATTTTCGCTGTTCTAATAATTTTTAGCTTCTTTTTCTCCTCCTGGGGGCAAATCAAGCTCGCTCCGCTAAGCCATAATGCAAGCTTATTGAAAAGCACCTCAGTGCACACCCAGGCTTCTTCTCATTATGCAGACATATTGCAACTCAATGTCCAGACCCTTCAGTCGGATAGCCTTTGCGTAGATTCAAATCTCCTCAGTGAACCTTTTGCCCGCCTCGAATTTGATCCCGTCGGAATAATAGGAGGAGATCTTGAAGTGAATGAAAACTGTCTAACCTTCACCGCCGGTTTTATTCAGGTGCCTGTCGTTGATTCTATCGATTTATTTTTGATTGATGAAGAGGAAAATGTAGTCACACTCTTGCTCATTGTCAAAACTCTTCCTCCACTTCAACTCCCAGTTATCGATAATTTTTCAGCAGTTGGCCCCTACCCTAATCAGGGGTTTTGGCTTGATCGTGAGGCATATATCAATAGAAACTTAGCGCATGAGCCGCTGTCCTTGGGAGCAGCTACCCTTGACGGTGTGAATGAAAACGGGATTCCCTACGGCGGCGGGACGGGCATTTCTGATCATCTTACTTCAGTATTTTTAGATATAGAGGGGCTAGACTTCCCCGTTTTACAGTATTTCTACCAAGCCAGAGGTAGAGGATTTGCAGGCTTTCCCAGAGAACAAGACTCCCTTATATTAGAATTTAAAACTCAGGAAGGAACATGGGAACAAATAAAAGCATATCCCGGCCTTGGTGATGAAGGAGTGCAGCCCTTTCAGTACGAGGAAATCTCCATTCTTCCGAAATATCGGTACGAAGGTTTTCAATTTCGCTTTAAAAATATTTCCAGGCGCGACGGAATTTTAGGAGCCTGGCATTTGGATTACGTCATCGTCTCCGATGAGCCGGTTCCCACATCCAATATTGCGGATGTGAGCTTACTCTCCGAGCCTACCGGCGTCCTCGCACCTTACAGAGCTATGCCCGCCACTCAATTTATGAATTGGGTATCCACGAGAACGGCCTCTGAAATTACAATCAAAATCTCTAATAATTTCCCCAACACGCAAGAAGTAAGTAATAGTCGCCTTTTAGTGAATGAAATACCGGGCTCTATTCCTTTGATTGAAGAAACTCTATTAGAGGTACCTCCCGTGGTACCAGAAAACCAAAGAACTCTCTCTCCAGGACAATTCACCTTTCAAAACCCGATTAAACGAAGAGATGGGCTCATCAATGCTCTTGAATTCCTCAATGTCATGGATGGAGACAGCGCCCAAGTTGAAATGGTGTATGAAATAGAACCAGAAAATGAAGAAACTCGTCCTGCATTTTCTGCCAATAATCGCGTCAGTTCGACCACTGACTTAATAGACTATTATGCCTATGATGATGGTTCGGCAGAGGTAGGGATTTTCGTGCAGGGTACCGGGCAATTTGATCTAGTGGCACAAGAATATGAAGCAATAGCAGGAGACACGCTTAAAGCTATTCGAATTATGTTCCCTTTTGTATTTACAGAAGGAGAAAGACAGCGATTCGAGCTTTTAGTTTGGACCGACTCCTTACCTTCCGCCCCCGTATATTCCTTCTTTTACGATCAACCCATCTTTGCTTCACAACACGGTGAAGGTATTGGTAGTTTCACCAACTATGCCTTAAAGACGGAACTTGGACAGGACACGAGCATTTACATCCCGCCAGGTAAGTTTTACATCGGTTGGAGGCAAGTCTCTTCCAGCAGTCCCTTCGGACTTTATATTGGCTTTGATCGAGACAGTCCTCAGGCAACTTCACATATTTTTTTCAATACTACGGGATCGTGGAATCAAGTGACTCCGGGAGGAGATGTAGAAGGAGCCATAATGATTCGTCCAGTCTTTGGAGCGGAACGCCAAGTTACAACACAAGTACAATCTCCTCCTGGCAGTCTGCATAAAATCAGCCTTTCCCCCAATCCGACCTCGGACGCACTCCTCATTACTTCAAAAGCATTTGATGTTATGCAATCCGTAATCGAGGTTTATAATATTTCCGGGCAAAAAGTCATGCAAACTTCAGACAGGAATAAAATTAATGTCTCGGGCTTGGTTTCCGGTTATTATATTATTCTCTTAAAAGACACAGAGGGACATATTGAAGCGAGCCAATCCTTCATTAAAACTTAAGGAAATGAAAGACATTACAGTAGTGGAATTGAAAAAAAAGAAAAAGGCTGGAGAGCCCATTCAACTTTTGGATGTGAGAGAAGCACACGAGAGAGAAGAATACAATATTGGTGGCACTTTCGTTCCTTTGGGTCAACTACCAAAAAAGCTAGATGATTTACCCTTCGACAAAGATAAAGAAATCGTCGTCTATTGCCGCTCGGGAAATCGCAGTGGAATCGCCAAAGAACTCATGGTTAACAACGGCTTTAAAAAAACGAGAAATCTACTAGGTGGCATGTTGGAATGGAGTCAGGAAGAGGCGAAAGACTAAAATTTGTTTTTCCACATCATAGACTCCACCGGTTTTGTTGTTCTCTCATTGTATTTTGCATTAACTTTTTTATTGTAATATCTCTCAATACTTCCATCAACTGTAAAATATATCAATTGTCCGATCGGCATACCCGCATAAATGCGAACGGGCTGTGTGCACGAAATCTCAAGAGTCCAGCTATTGCAAAATCCAACATCACCCTTTCCAGCTGTTGCATGAATATCAATCCCTAATCGCCCAACGCTCGACTTCCCTTCGAGAAAAGGAACAGCGCGATGAGATTCGGTGTACTCCAAAGTCACCCCTAAATACAAGGTGCCCGGGTGCAAGAGAATCCCCTCTTCTGGAATCGTAATGTGGTCTACTTTATTATGCACCTTTGCATCTAGCACGTGGTCTTTATAAGTAGCCAGGTAAGGACCTAAGTGCACATCGTAGGAGTTCGTTCCCAAACATTCGCGATCAAAGGGATCGATGACGATTTCTCCCTTTTTTATACAATCCAGAATTTTCTGATCTGTCAAAATCATAGGTAAATATTTTCAGCGAAGATATTAATTTTGATCATCGTTATGCATTGACCAAAGTCGGATGGTCCGGTCATCGCCCGCCGATATCCATTGTCTGCTTTTGTCATGAAAGAAAATGGCATTCACCGAGTTCATGTGGAAGTTCTTTTTAGTAGAATCAATGACCTTTTCTAACATTATTGTTTTCAAATCCCATATCTTTATACTATTGTCCCGGCTAGCCGTTGCCAACCACAACCCTTTAGAATCAATCGCTAAGCCATTGATGGTAAACACATGGGCGGGGACCTTGTGCTCTAATCTGGCCTCTTCCCAGTTCCAAACCTTGAGGTGAGCATCCATTCCCCCGCTAATCAACTGATTCCCGGAAGGATGAAACTTCAAATCAAAAATCGATCGCTCATGAGCAACTTCAATTTGTTGAATACACTGCCAGGAAGTGGTATGAAAGATATAAATATGTCCATCTCCTCCTGCTACTGCCATCACCGGGCGCGTAGGATGAAAACTCACAGCTCTTAAATGCTTTCGCGAAACCTGAACACTCTCTTCGGGTCGCAAACTATCCGGTGACCAAAGAGAAAAAACACCATCAGCGCCGGAGGTAAAAATAAATTCTGGACGAGCTTCTACGGCATAGGTTCCCTTATTGTGATGGGACACCTTTTTAAGTAGCGATTTTTCGCGATAATCACTGATATACACCCCGCCATTCATATCACCGGCCCAGATTTGACCAGATGCTTTATGATATGAGAGAGCAAAAATCTGCGCCTCAATTTGCAATAATAAGTTCCCATCTTCACCCGCCTGGATAGGCCATTCTACAATCCACCCGTCTCCTGCTGCCGATAAAAAGTGATCATCGTCTACCGCTTCCAAACCGTAAATACCCGACTTATGACCGAGCAGCAGTTTCTCTTGTTTTATTTTCATACTTTATCTACTATTACTATCTGCAGTTCCGATCTATTTCTCTAAAGATAGAATACAATTTGCTGCAAAAGAAAGAAAGAAAAAGAGATTGACTTCCCGACTTGGGGAATTACAAAAATATTACATTTACGCTATGCCAATAGTCTATTATAAAAAAATAGGGAATGACGCCTCTGTAGGGATTTGGGAGATCACTGAGTCTGAGAGTTGGTTTTTAGAGCGTCTGGATCTGATTGAGAGCGAAAAAACAGATTTAGAAAACATAAAAGGTGAGGGCAATAGAAAGCAATGGCTCTCAGCTAGATGGCTTTTGCACCATATGATGGGCCATACTCGTCGTGAGGCTTGCTTAAAGGATGCTTTTGGCAAACCCCACCTAGCGGATAGTGATACTGAAATTTCTATCTCGCATTCAGGAACTCGCTCCGCTGTATTAAAAAGTCGAACGCCCGGAGGCATAGATATTCAAAAAAGAGTAGATAAAATTTTCCGCATTGAAAATCGCTTTATCAATGACACAGAAAAAAACTGGATCCGGAAAACCCACCACAGCGACGATTTACACTTAATTTGGGGGGCCAAAGAAGCCTTGTTTAAGACTTACAGCAGAAAAAAGGTAGATTTCCGCAATGACTTGACAATTGAGCAGCCCAAGCACCATCTCCATCGAACGATAGGTATTATTGAAAAAAAAGAAAATAAAAAATATGAATTGCATTACACCTGGCTGGATGACTACTTACTTGTTTATACCTACTAGGCCAACCCTGGGCATACTCTGCATTATGCTACTCGGATCCTGCCAATCGAAGAACCCATCAGAGGATAAGCTAAATCAGGGACTACCCGATGATTTTATCCTCTTCTATGATAGCTTTCACAATGACGTTAGCTATCAAAAAGATCACGTCTTATTCCCATTAGAATATAGAGGTACAGCAGATAGTATCGATGTTTGGACCAGAGACAACTGGGTCGCACACAAGGCCTTTGACGCAGAAAAATCAGAGCTCTTTAATCAAAGGTTCTACAAAATGGGATCCAGCATTATTGGAGAGGAAATCTCAAGTCCTTCACTCCAACTTAACTTAGAGAGACGCTGGCAAAAAACCGGAAGCGAATGGCTATTGATTTATTACGATCCTATGGAAAGCTAGGCTTGCGTCATTGCAAATGGGAATTATTTTCCACCTCACTACGCGTAGTCCTCCATCGGAGGACAAGTACACATGAGGTTTCTATCTCCATAGGCATTGTCTACGCGCGCCACACTCACCCAAAACTTCTTGCCCTCTAACAGATAATCTGCCGGATAAGCGGCTGTGGATCGACTGTAGGGAAATCTCCAGTCATCTCCAGTTACCCATTGAATACAATGCGGAGCATTGACCAAAGGATTATTCTCTTCAGGCCAAGCACCAGAGGCAATCTGATTTATTTCACTGCGAATCGATATCATAGCCTCTACAAACCGATTTAACTCCTGCAGACTCTCGCTCTCCGTTGGTTCTATCATAATCGTGCCTGGCACGGGAAAGGACATAGTCGGTGCGTGAAAACCGTAATCAATCAATCGCTTGGCAATGTCTTCTGCCCCAATACCTATAGGCTTAAAGGGGCGCAAATCAACAATAAACTCATGTGCGCAAAATCCCGAATTTGCCGTATACAGAATTTCAAACTCGTCCTCTAATCTCTTCTTGATATAATTCGCATTCAATATGGCAGCAGCCGTTGACTTTTTCAAACCTTCGGGACCTAACAGCCGAATATACGCGTAGGAAATCAATAAAATAGATGGGCTTCCATAAGGAGCCGCTGAAACAGGAATTCGATTTTTTAAATCTGCCTCATCATAGCGGTGAGCAGGTAGAAACGGGGCTAACTTTTCATTAGCGCAGATCGGCCCCATTCCCGGTCCACCTCCCCCATGAGGAATGGCAAATGTCTTGTGTAAATTGAGATGGCACACATCAGCGCCAATATCTCCGGGACTTGTGTATCCCACCTGAGCATTCATGTTTGCTCCATCCATATACAACAAGCCACCATGGTCGTGAACCAACTGACAAATTTCCTTGATATCTGCTTCAAAAACACCGTGCGTCGATGGATAGGTAATCATCATCGCAGCCAAATTTTCTTCATGTAGTGCCACCTTGGCTTTCACATCCTCTACATCAATATTACCGTCTTGATCGCATTTTACCGGCACCACTTTCATTCCCGCCATCACAGCTGAAGCCGGGTTCGTTCCATGAGCTGATTCTGGAATCAGAGCGATATTTCGATGGAGCTCCTCATTGTTTTTGTGATATTCACGAATAGTCAACAGTCCGGCGTACTCGCCCTGTGCTCCTGAATTGGGTTGAAAAGAACAAGCGACAAAGCCGGTAATATCACTGAGGTATTCTCCTAAGTCGTCAATCACTTGCTTGTAACCCAGACGCTGCTGCACAGGTGAAAAAGGATGAATGTTTGAAAACTCCGGCCACGATAAAGGCATCAATTGAGTCGCGGCATTCAGCTTCATCGTACAGGAGCCCAAAGAAATCATAGAATGGGTCAAAGACAAGTCCTTATTCTCCAATTTCTTTATATACCGCATCATATCCGTTTCAGACCTGAACTGCTGAAACACCTCGTGATGCATAAAATTGGATGTTCTCTGCAACTCTTCGGGCAGTTCGCCTCTTTTGTCAGCTTGTACTTCTACTTTTTCTGCTTCACCATCACCCAAAGCTTCAACAAAGGTATTAGCAATAAACTCTACATCGCTATCTCGTGTGGTCTCATCCAGGCTCAATCTAACGCCCTTCGTCGTATACCAAAAATTCACCCCTTTCTCATCGGCTACTTTTTGAAGGGCTTGAATTTGGTCATGGCTTAAAGCAATAGAAAGCGTGTCAAATACATGGCCATTCAGGACTTTAAATCCTGTAGTCTCCAATTTCTGTCGCAAGAGAATGGTTCGGCCGTGAATATCAGAGGCGATTTTTTTCAGGCCCTTAGGTCCGTGGTAGACTCCGTACATTCCTGCCATAATTGCCAGCAAAGCCTGCGCAGTGCATATATTTGAAGTCGCTCTATCCCGCTTGATATGTTGTTCTCGCGTTTGCAAAGCCATACGAAAGGCCGGTCGGTCATCTCTATCTACAGAAACACCAATAATCCGCCCGGGTATTTGCCGCTTGTAATTTTCTCTCGTAGCGAAATAAGCAGCGTGCGGTCCCCCCGCTCCCATAGGAACACCAAATCGCTGAGTATTTCCAACAACAACATCAGCACCCCACTCACCCGGAGGCGTCAACAGCGTTAAGCTAAGCAAATCTGCTGCAACAGCCACTTTGATATTTTGCTCCTGCCACTCTTCCACCTTCTCAGTCCAATGGATTACATCCCCCTCAGCATTGGGAAACTGCAATAAAACGCCAAAATAGTCTTCCGTTGGCTCCCACTCTCCTGCTAATCCGCGCACAATTTCAATGCCCAGTGGCTCAGCGCGGGTCTCTAATACGTCTACCGTCTGAGGAAACACGTGATCATCTACAAAAAACTTAAGCGCTGGATTTTTCTTTCGCTTTTTATTTCCCACAGCATACAACATACTCATTGCTTCCGCTGCTGCCGTTGCTTCATCGAGCAAAGAAGCATTTGCCAATGGCATTCCCGTGAGGTCAGCCACCATTGTTTGAAAATTGATCAGGGCCTCCAATCGACCTTGAGCAATTTCTGCCTGATACGGTGTGTATTGAGTATACCAACCTGGATTTTCAAAAATATTTCGTTGAATTACAGAAGGCACATGAGTACAATAATACCCCTGCCCAATAAAAGATCGTCGCACCTCATTCTTTTGCGCAATAGATCGCATCATCGCCAAAAAATCAGACTCTTCCATTGCTTCCGGCACATCCAATGGCTCCATCCGCCGAATAGCCTCCGGCACCACCTGATCCATTAGGGCCTCTAATGAATCACAGCCCAATGTAGATAGCATAGATTGAATATCGTCATCTCCTAAACCAATATGTCGACGGGAAAAATTAACTGCCATGGTCTCCTGTTTTTATTTTGCGAAGATATCACTTGATAACAGGAATCCGACGGGAAAAGATGTCTTTTTTTCGCAAGAATTCACTAGCTCTGACCGGAATTAATTATTCGAGAGTAGAATCAAGATTAATCAATGGCTTGATCAGGGCGTCCCGGCGCCTCTTTGACGAGACGCCGGCGCTATCCTACACTGCTCGGCCGCGAGACCAAGGTCTCGCGTCTGCCCTGGCGGGCACAGTTCCGCAGCGCTTACGCAAAATGCCAATAACTTAAGACTGAATCCCAAAAAGATCCTTGATCTCATCGACCAAATCTAGTTTTTCCCAGGTAAAGAGTTCCACTTCTCGTTCCACTGTCTCCTTTCCTGCGCCTGTGAAGAATTTCTTCTTTACAATCTGTCCCGGATCTCGGCCCATATGACCATAAGCCGCAGTTTCGAAATACATTGGCTGTCGCAACTTGAGTCTTTGTTCTATAGCATAGGGTCGCATATCGAAATGCTCGAGCAACTTCTCAGCTATTTCTCCATCCGTCAAGTCCACATTAGATTTTCCATAAGTGTTGACATAGAGTCCACAGGGCTCAGCCACCCCAATGGCATAAGATACTTGCACTAAAATTTCGTCCGCCACTCCGGCTGCTACTATATTTTTTGCCAAGTGACGCGTCGCATAAGCTCCGGATCGATCTACCTTGGAAGGATCTTTTCCAGAAAAAGCACCCCCACCGTGGGCCCCTTTACCACCATAAGTATCTACAATAATTTTCCGCCCCGTTAATCCGGCATCGCCATGAGGCCCCCCAATAATGAAAGAACCGGTTGGGTTGACTAAATATTCAATATCCTCGGTAAATAATCGCTGTACATCCTCGCCAAACTCTTGTTTTACCCGGGGCATTAAAATTTCAATTACGTCTGACTCTATTTTCTTCTGCATAGCTTGCTGCGCTTTCTTCTTTTCTGCAGCTGAGTCATCTTTGGGCAAGGCAAATTCATCGTGCTGTGTCGAAAGCACAACCGTCTGAATCGCTTCAGGCCGACCATCATCAGAGTAAAGTATAGTCACCTGTGACTTAGAATCGGGGCGGAGATAGGTCATCTCTTTACCCTCTTTTCGAATCCTGGCTAAAATCTGTAGAATTTTGTGTGAAAGGTCGAGAGCTACTGGCATATAATGCTTCGTCTCATTGGTAGCGTAGCCAAACATCATCCCTTGATCCCCAGCGCCTTGTGCCTCGGGATCTTCACGTTCCACGCCTTGATTGATATCAGCGGATTGCTCGTGTATAGCGGAAAGTATTCCACAGGACTTAGCATCAAATTGATACTCACTTCGATTATAACCGATTTCACTAATCACATGACGGACAATCGTTTGCAAATCAAGGTAGGCCTTTGATTTTACTTCTCCTGCGAGAACGACCTGGCCAGAAGTAACGAGAGTTTCACAGGCAACTTTAGAGTTCGGGTCAAATGCTAGAAAGTGATCTATAATGGCATCCGATATCTGGTCAGCGACTTTGTCTGGATGTCCCTCCGATACGGATTCCGATGTAAATAAGTACGACATTGGGTATTAATTTTGTGCAAAAATAGAAAAGTTTAAGAAGTAAGAGAGATTCCTTTCCATTTATACCTACTTCCATTTCTACTTTATGCCTTTTATAGGTCACTGCAAACCGCAAATTACTTTTCTCATTTATCTAAAATGACAGTGCCTCTGAGCGAAAATAAGCCCGCATTTCTTTAGCACTTGAGTTGTCGCAGTTACTCTCATTGTTTCCTTCTTCAATGGGAATTCCCTTCGAATGGACTGTATTGAAAGTAGTAAGTTCGAGCATTCTGACCCTTGAACTTGACTTCTTCCAATGAATCCACGGCCAAGTTATATATGTTCCCACCTAAACCGTCCCAAAATTCAAGAATAAGCAGAAAAAGTCTATTATTAGCCATGCCAGAATCAACTGATTCAGAAAAGCACCAAAGAGAAAAATTAGGTGACATTTCAAAGAAATCTTCCGCGCAAGGGATGGGAAGGGTCGCGGATCGCTGCCTAGGCGAGCCGAGAGTCCGATCGGCGAAGCCGGGAAGGACGGAACCCCTGGACAGCCCGACCGCCGGAGGCTTGGAGCTTCCGGTGGATGCGCCCAAAACATTAAAATATTATTTGATTGGACAGTGCAATACTTTATCTCCCTCCAGGGTACCTTCCAGGAGATCCCCCTTTTGAACAGGGCCCACTCCAGCGGGTGTTCCCGTAAAAATCACATCTCCTTTTTGCAGCGTAAAAAAGGTCGATAAAAAAGAAATGATTTCTGGAAGAGAAAACATCATCTGGCGCGTATTACCCCGTTGAACTTCTTCCCCATTTTTCGATAGAAAAAACTCAAAGTCTGAGCGATCCGGATTATAGGAGCGCCAATCGCCGATAGCTGCGGAATGGTCAAAAGCTTTGGCGAGCTCCCAGGGGTGGCGGTTTTCCTTCGCTTGATCCTGAAGATCGCGGGCCGTAAAATCGATACCCAAAGTCATTTCTGAGATATATTTATGTGCGAACTCCGGATGAATAGCTTTGCCGTGCCGAGCCACCTTGATCACCCATTCGCACTCAAAATGGATATTTTTAGAAAAATCCGGGTAAAAAAATGGCTTTTCTTCCCTCAGCAGGGCGGTTGAAGGCTTCATAAATACGACCGGCGCGTCGGGTTTTTCATTTTTCAATTCTAGAACGTGGTCGATGTAATTCCGACCAATACAAAATATTTTCATGCGTTATGAATTATGAGTTGTTTGCAAAAGTAGGGAAAAGAACGTGAATAGGGCATGAATTGAGCCTTGGATGAAGAGAAGAAACAGGATGTACTGAGAACCAACAAATAATTGTACTTTTGTCATAATACAGATAAATTTTGCACATATGAGCATATTTCAAAAGGCCTACAGAGCAGCGGGATGGATAGCTTTTTCGATATCTATGATCGTTTTTTTCTTTTCCGTTGAACGGACGGGCAGTTTGTGGGACTGCGGCGAATTTATTTCAGCAGCTTATAAAATGCAGGTTGTACACCCGCCGGGAGCCCCACTTTATTTATTGATGGCTCGAATGTTTGCCTTCGTGGGCGAGTTGTTTTTTGACGATCCTTCAAAAATTGGTCATGCCGTCAACTTATTTTCAGGAATGGCCACGGCCTTCGCTGCAGCTTTCATTGCCTGGTCTGCCAGCCTGTTAGCCAAATTAGCCATGGTGGGTCGAAAAGGAGAGCCGGATGTTGCGCAAAGTATTGCTTTGGCCGGTGGCGGTATAGCTGCGGGATTAGCTGCTGTTTTTGCTACTTCTGTTTGGTTTTCTGCTGTGGAGGGTGAGGTTTATGCCCTATCCACTTTTTTCACTGCCTTGACCATTTGGAGTACCATCAAATGGTATAGTCTTCCAAAGGATCCACAAAACGATCGCTGGTTGATCTTTACCGTTTTTGCCGCGGCCTTGTCCATTGGGGTACACTTATTGAGTTTATTAACTTTTCCGGCGCTCGCCCTTTTTTATTATTACAAAAAATTTGAAAAGCGCACGCTGCTTGGTGGTTTAATTGCCATGGCACTGGGTGTAGTCCTCATTGGACTCATTCAAAGTGTTGTGATCATCGGCATTCCCAAGATGTGGTTCTTTTTTGACCGTATTTTGGTGAATTCTTTTGGTGCGGCACCCAATACCGGAATTATTCCCACTGTGCTTTTACTGGCTACCGTTATTATCCTGGCCCTGCGCTTTGCGCGATCTACAAATCGCCCCCTTTTGCATCAGGGGATTTTGGCATTTATGTTCGCAATTATCGGGTATTCTACAATTGGTATGGTCGTCGTTCGATCTAATGCCAATCCACCCATCAACATGAATGAACCGAGTGACCCGTCGCGCCTTATTCCTTATATCAACCGGGAGCAGTACGGAGAGCGCCCATTATTATTTGGGCCTCATTACCTTGCTAACCCAGAACGTTATGATCGGGAAGATCGGCTGGGCTTAGTAGATGGAGAGTACGAAAAGGTGTCTGAAAAAATTAGTCCAGTATACCGGTCCAGGGATGAGATGTTTTTTCCGCGACTCGGACACATGGATGATCGGCGAAAACAACTTTACGATTACTGGCTTGGACGTGAACGCGGTGAGCCCACGATGGCTGATAATTTTGGATTTTTCTTTAAGTATCAGATTGGATGGATGTATTATCGGTACTTTATGTGGAATTTTGCTGGACGTCAAAATGGGGATCAGGGATTTTTTCCCTGGGACAAATCCAGCGGACATTGGGAGTCCGGGGTTTCCTTTATTGATGAGGCACGCCTTTATAATATGAGTGAGTTACCTCCCTCCAAGAAAAATAACAAAGCGAGAAATCACTACTACTTTCTCCCCCTTCTCTTTGGAATACTGGGTCTGATATGGCAATACAGGAAGCGAAGGAAGGACTTTTTTACAATGTTTGTGCTATTTATCATTACCGGTATTGGGATCATTGTGTATTCCAATCAACCGCCTAACGAGCCTCGAGAAAGGGATTACGTCTTAGTGGGATCCTTTATGACTTTTGCCATATGGATTGGCATGGCCGTACCCGCTCTCTTTGAGATTATTAAGTCACGCGCCAAAATGAAACCGATTCTAGCTGCAGGTGTAGCCGGAGTCATCGTTCTTTTTGCCCCGACCATAATGGCTGTTGAAAATTATGACGATAACAGCAGAAGGTATATCACTGGAGCTCGAGACTATGCCAACAATTACCTACACTCACTGGAGGAAAATGCTATCATATTCACTTATGGTGATAATGATACTTACCCTTTATGGTATGCCCAGGAGGTAGAAAATATACGTCCGGACGTTCGGATTATTAATTTGAGTTTAATTGCTGTGGATTGGTATATCAATCAAATGCGTAGGAAAGTCAACGAATCTGAACCCATCAAGATGACACTTTCGGAGGAATCGATCCGAGGGGATCAATTGAATGCCGTGGCTTTGAACCCAAATGTCAATCAGCGATACGCTTTGGAAGATATTCTTCGATTACTGGATCAGTCCCCGGAACTGGCGCGTAGCGGTCGGGTATCCAACCAATTTGAACTTCCCGTGGATAAGGAGCGTGCAATCGCCACAGGATGGGCGCCAAAAGGCCTGGAAGATAGCCTTGTCGACGGCATTCCCATCAATTTAAATGGCAGCATGATAACCAAAGACGATTTAGCAGTATTTGATATCATATCGAGCAATATTTATGAACGACCCATTTATTTTGCATCTACTGTGCAGTCGTCTAAACTCATGGGCATGAATGATTACATGCAATTGGAGGGATTAGCTTTACGGCTCATACCCGTAAAAAGCAACTCCAATTCTAATATGGGCATCTACGGTTCGGGGCGCGTGGCAGCTGATAAAATCCTGGAGCGCATGCGCACAGAGTATCAATGGGGCGGCTTTGACAAATACGATTTATTTGTAGATGAAAGTTACAGCGCCGCTGTTCAGGCTCACCGTATGGCTATGATGCGTTCTCTGGAGGCCTTTCTCAATCGAAACGAATACGATAAGGCTGAGGAAATTTGCGATATTTATTTCCATGCTTTTCCCAATATGAACTTCCCGTTCATCTCCCATCAAGTTACTTCATTTATCAATGGTTATCTGCAGGCCGGTGCTTCCGAAAAAGCTCAGGATGTTCTGAATACATTGATTGATCAGGTCGAGGATCACATGATATTTTATCGGTCAATATCTGAGGAAGTGATCAGCAGTAGTTTTTCACAAGACCTGAGAGTAGCTGAGCGCACCATGCGAGAGAGTTTGAGATTAGCACGAGAAATCAGTGAGGAATACGCACAGGAAAAAACGAAACAGTTGGCACCTTACAGATAATTAAAGGTCAAAAAAATACTTAGATATGCAACAGATAGCTTTAGGCTGCGATCACGCAGGATACGAACTCAAAGAGCATCTCAAAGCCTCCGGATTATTGGACGGATGGAAGATAGAGGATTTTGGAACGAACTCCGCTGAATCAACAGATTATCCGGATTTTGCACATCCGACAGCTGAGGCTGTAGCGTCTGGAGAATGTGAATTGGGCATTCTTATCTGCGGAAGTGGCAACGGAGTAGCTATGGCGGCAAATAAACACGCAGAGGTTCGAGCAGCGCTCTGCTGGAATGATGAGCTCGCCGAATTGGCCCGAAAACACAATAATGCAAATATGCTGTGTTTGCCTTCGCGATTTATTGCAACTGAAACCGCTGAGCGTATAGTACAAGCCTTTTTAGAAGCGGAATTTGAAGGGGGGCGACACTTGAGACGCGTACAGAAAATTTAAGAAACACACTATGCTTAGATATCTCACACCCCTTGTTTTGCTTTTTAGCATTACAAGTTCTATATCTTCAACTGCACAAAGTCAAAGTGCAGACCTAGATCTCAGTTTAAAATATGCTCAAAATATTGATTCTTTTGAGCTCAAGCGCCATTTATTTTTCCTGGCTTCTGACTATCTGCAAGGCAGAGAAACAGGTAGTTGGGGAAATAATAAAGCCGCAAAATACGCCGCTCATTACTTTGAAAAATGGGGACTAGAACCCATGGATGAAGAGAGCGATTACTTTCAAAAGATACCTTTTACGCGCTTTTTACCTGCGACTACGGCATTACAAATAGAACATGTAATATTAGAGCCCTACGACGATTTCGTGGTATCGCCTTTTCGTCAAAAAGCACTTCCAGACGGTAAGGCATCAGAAATTCATTTTGCCGGTTATGGTTTGGAAAATAATGCCTACGATGATTTTGGTGATTTTGATTGGACGGACAAAGTGCTAATAATCTTTAAAACGCTTCCACCGGCATTAAAAAAGTTGACCACAGAAGAGGAAAGAGATATCAAAGAGCGCCTAAAGCGCTGTCAGGAAAAAGGCGCACAAGCAATTTTGGTTATCGATGAGGAATTTCAAAGTACGTCAACTCGTACGCGCAGATATGTAGACGCTCAATTTTTACAGCTAAACCGCATCGTACCCGAGGATCTTCCTCTTCCACCCCACGCGTACGTTCCTACAAATTTGGCAAGCGCATGGCTGAGTGAAGCCAGAGGGAATTTCAAGAAATATCGCAAAAGACTTCTTCGAGGAAATGGATTATCTCAGTCCCCTTTAGTCATAAAAAAGGAGTTTTCTGCACAGTGGATTCCCAAAGTTGAATATTTGGAAAGTCAAAATGTAGCCGGATATTTACCAGGAACAGATAGTGCATTCGCTGGAGAACACATCGTCATTTCTGCTCATTATGACCACCTTGGGCAACGTAAAGATGCCGTGTACAATGGCGCAGACGACAATGGATCAGGCACAACCACTGTCCTGGCCCTGGCTGAAACTTTTAGCAAAATGAAGCAAGAGGGCTTTGCACCGCGCCGGGGTTTACTATTTATATTAATGACCGGCGAAGAAAAAGGGCTTCTCGGCAGTCGATACTACTCCGATCATCCTTTATTGCCTTTAGAGCAGGCCATGGCAAATGTAAATATTGATATGGTTGGCAGAGTTGATGAAAAATACAGCACTGCTGACGACTATATTTATGTCATTGGTGCCGATCGCATCAGTCAGGATTTGCACGATGTCAATGAAGCAGCCAATGAGAGAGGGCCCAATATCACCCTGGACTACACCTACAATGAAGAAGACGATCCCAATCGTTATTATTACCGCTCCGATCACTACAATTTTGCAAAAAAAGGGGTGCCAGCCATTTTCTTTTTTAATGGCACGCATGGCGATTATCACGGAGTCGGCGACAGTCCGGATAAAATCCAGTATTCAGCAATGCAAAAACGCGCCCAACTCATTTTTCTCACAGCCTTTGACCTCATGCAAAGAAAAGAAGGGCTGCGCATCAATCCATCAGAAGAGTAAATTCTCCATTCAAATAGATTGAAGGATTAGAAACGCTTTTATTGTTTTGGCAAGTGAGCTACAATATCCTCCACTGAAGCGCGCTTTTTATAGTCCGGATCAAAATGGCGCCAAACAATCGTTCGATCTGTATTTACAATATAGGTAGCGGGTATAGGCAATTGCTGGGAGTCATCTGAATGCGCAGATTTTAGATTCGCACCTAAAGCAGTGTTATACATCGTTCGAGTGGCTGCTCCCGGGCGAAATTTCACTCCATAGTCGTCTGCTATTTTGTAATCTTCATCGTGCAGTAGGTGGAAAGATGCATTGGTTTTCTTTCTCGTTTTCTCTAAAAATTCTGATTTTTCAGGTGAAATGCCTACAACGGTTGCCCCTCGATCTGTAATGTCCACTAAATTCTCCTCTAAACTTTTCAAATGGTGATTGCAGACGGGACACCAGTGCCCTCTATAAAAAACCATGACGACGGGACCTTTTTCGAGCAAATCGCTCAAAACAATCTGCTCCCCCTCGGCAGACATTGCTGTCCAGTCTGGGGCTATTGTGCCCACTTCGAGACCCTCTGCTTCTTTTGCCGTTATGTATTGTTCGTCTTGAGCCATAATAGAAGTTGTTTGAAAAATAATCAGAAAAATACTCAATGATAGAGTGGGTATGGAAATTCTCATTGCTTTTATAGTAAAACGAAGTTGAGCCTAAACCCTTACGATAAGGGTTAGGACAATTTTTAGATAATGAAAGAATAATGAATACCTTTGCCTCAAATTGAAATGTATGGCGACGCCCAGGACAGCGGCATTCTACACCTTGGGATGCAAACTAAATTTTTCTGAGACTTCTTCTCTTGCTCAGCGATTTGAGTCAGCGGGATACAGTGTAGTGAATTATAAAGAGGTCGCGGACTATTACGTTATCAACACTTGTTCGGTAACCGATTTTGCAGATGCCAAATGTCGAAATATCGTACGGAAATCTCTTAGGAGAAATCCGGAAGCAAAAATTATCGTCGTTGGGTGCTATGCTCAACTCAAGCCGGAGGAAATTGCCAATATTGAGGGAGTAAATTTGGTTTTGGGAGCTGCTGAAAAGTTTCAGATTTTAGATTACATCGACCAAATTGGGGATGCAGAAGAAGGCTGGATTGAGTCAGGTTCCATTGAGGAAGTACACGAATTTGAAGAGGCATTTTCCTTTGGCAATCGCACCCGCTCATTTTTAAAAGTGCAAGATGGGTGTAGCTACAATTGCAGCTTTTGCACGATTCCATTGGCTCGCGGAAAAAGTCGGTCCCCTCAAGTGAGCGCTATCGTTCAGCAGGCGGAAAAATTGGCAAAAAAAGGAGTGCGGGAGGTTGTGCTGACGGGCGTTAATATTGGGGATTTCGGACATTCAGAGGGAAAACGTCACAGCACTTTTTTAGAGCTCATTCAAGCATTGGATCAGCTTGAGGGCATTGAGCGATTTAGAATTTCATCGATAGAACCAAATTTGTGCTCAGACGAGATTATTCGATTTGTCGCTCAATCCCAACGGTTCGTTCCTCACTTACACATGCCTCTTCAATCCGGAAATAATAAGCAGTTGGCACAAATGCGCCGTCGATACCGAAAAGAATTGTACCAGGATCGAGTTGAGCAAATAAAAAAACTGATGCCTCACGCATGTATTGGAGTGGATGCAATTGTGGGCTTCCCGGGAGAAACGGAGGCAGACTTTTTAGCTTCTGTTGACTTTATAGAGCAGTTACCTATTAGTTATCTGCATGTTTTTACATATTCAGAGCGACCAAATACTCTGGCAGATTCATTAGATGGCGTCGTTCCTATGCAAGAACGCAAACGACGAAACAGCATTCTGCGCCAACTGTCTCATAAAAAGAAAAGAGCATTCTATCAACAGCATTTGGGACAACAGCATCAAGTATTGATCGAGAATGATAAAGAACCTGGAACGTTGACTGGTTTTACGCAAAACTATGTGAAGGTAAAATTGGAAGGTGACGAGCTTGAACCGAACCAGATGGTAGAAGTGTACCTCAGAGAAATCACAAAAGGTGGCCGAGTGTTGGCGGAGCCCATTTTCACAGGCGCCATTAGCTCTTAGTTTTCCTCTACGCCAAAAGAGTACTCTCGTTTTTTACCGACCGTACCCTTAAAGTGCTTTTCTATCTTTCGAATATCGGCCTCTGCATCTTCCGTAGGGAAAAAGGGGGCACTAAAAAAAACCACCTTCTTTTCATAATCAAAGCGCGTCATGATAATAGCAGCATTAGCTTTTCTTGCTATCCAATAAAATCCGGTGCGTAGCTGAGATACTTTTTTTCGCGTCCCCTCCGGTGCAATAGCTATATCAAATCGATCGTGCTCATTGAAAATATCCACTACAGTATCCGTCATATTTTTCCTTCCCGAGCGATCGACGGGATAGCCACCGAACCAGCGAAACAAGGAACCCAAAGGCCAGCGAAATAGGCTCTTCTTCGCCAAAAATCGCGTGGGCATTTTGCGACTACTGCGAACCAATATCCCCAAGGGAAAATCTATCCAGGAAGTATGGGGCACTACAGCAACGACATTTTTGGGATAAGCTATAGGGTATTCACCCTCGATGCGCCATCCCCAAAGTCCAAGAAGAAGTCGGGCTATCTTTGATTTCATGTAGCTAAAATAAGGCAATATTCTCATTTTATTCACGCATTTCCATTGAAGGAGCTAAAAATAAAGGGAATGTCATGAGATTAGGTGGTTACAAATGACTCTACTATTCAATTGCAGACTAAAACCCAATTCTATTTCAAACTGAATAAATATATTCATTATAGAAAACACCCCAAAGCAAAAGCCTTGGAATGAAAAATGAGATATCAAAATAAGATATCAAGCCCAAAACGATCATCATACCGCTAAAGGCCGAAGAAGCTAACCCAAACAAGAGGACTCGACCAAATTCATAGAGAATAAATTACTTCTTGCGTTTCAGATAGGTACCTATGAAAGAAGCTCAGAGAGAGAGATGAGGATTTGCATAGGTAGCGTTATAGTAAGCAAAAGAAACTGCCGAAGTTCCGTATGAAACGATCCTTTAATAAAAGAAAGATAAAAAAATTGTTACTTCGGATTAAACGATAGGCATGTACTGACATCTAATATTACGAATGAGCGTCAAAAAAGAAAATGCTGTTACTGATCGAGAAATTCTCGAGTGTTTTGCCAGAGACAAAGAGGCTGGTCTGCGACTGTTTCTCGATAGATATGAAAGAGCATTGTACGCCCATTTGAGAACTATTTTAAGAGAAGATGGCGATACAGATGATGCGTACCAAAATAGCTGTTTGAAAATTTACTCAAATCTCAGTCGCTTTGAGGGGCGATCCGGATTATTCACATGGGCATACAGAATTGCGACGAATGAAGCGCTCTCCATATTAAGACAGCGGAAAAGACGCAGGAGTTATGCCCTAAATGAAGAGCTCAATACGGCCACAGATGTAAATGTGAATTACGATGCACTCCTGGAAGTATTTCACCGGGCTATTGACCGCTTGCCGCCACAACAACAATTGGTTTTTCAACTCAGATATTTCGGAGATCAAAGCTATGAGGAAATTGCGGAGGGGACGGGAACATCTGTTGGGGGGCTCAAGGCTAATTATCATCATGCAAGAAAAAAAATAGAGACATACATAATTGAACAAAATATCTTATGAAAAGTGAATACCCACAGGACAACAAGGAAACTTTTGGTCTCCCGCATGAAGTGATTGAGCGGAGTCGAGCGCTGCATCAAAAGGACCCCGAGACCTCATTGGCAACCCATCGCGATCAAGTCCTGCGACAAATAAAAAAGCGGAGGAATAGTCCGAGG
>Ga0306912_1000302_pt1 | contig 30417 bp, 54 predicted proteins | sample AntRauFillE10628_FD_190443 | JGI IMG/M metagenome (GOLD analysis project Ga0306912, IMG submission 190443) | Saline lake microbial communities from Rauer Islands, Antarctica - Metagenome Filla E10 #628 (v2) (version 2) | ecosystem: Environmental > Aquatic > Non-marine Saline and Alkaline >...
ATGATAATGGTGCTAAATATTGGTACTTAAATGGTGTATCTTATACTGAACAACATTATAAATATAAAATGAGGTCTATTAAATTAGCTAAACTACTAAAATAACCCAAAAACATAATACACTCTATATCATTGAGTTAATGAAAATAAAAGCTTAAATCACCACACCAATACTTTAACCTCAACAAAATATTACTATGAAATCTAAATTAACTATTAATGGACTTGGTACTAAAAAATGGAGACTTCCCTCTGGTATGTTACACAGAGAAGATGACCCAGCTATTGAATATCCTAATGGCAATAAGGGTTGGTTTATAAATGGTTTAAAATATACTGAACAAAATCATAAATATAAGATGAGGTCTATCAAATTAAAACTATTACTTAAATAAACCCAAAATCACCACACCAATACTTTAAAATAACTATCTTTATCAAAAATATACATATGGAATCTAAATTAACTACTGACAAATCTGGTAATAAAGTATGGAAGCTTCCTAATGGTGATAAGCATAGAGAAGATGGTCCAGCCCTTGAAACAAAAAGTGGAAGTAAACATTGGTTTCTAGATGATAAAAGACATAGAGAAGATGGACCAGCACGTGAATATTCAGGTGGTTATAAAGAATGGTTCCTAGATGATGTCAAATTTACTGAACAAGAACATAAATATGAAATTAGGTCTAGAAAATTAAAACTATTACTAGAAAATTAGTAATCACCATACAAATACTTTAAAACTATTTAAAGCCACTCTAATACACTTCTATTAGTATGATATAATCTTATACCATATATTAATAAGAATCACTTAGAACGTCTTTAAGGCTAGCACCCGATGATGTCTTATCAATGGTATATAGTCAGTAGTTTATAGTCAGTAGTTTTAACAGTTAATAGTTAATAATTTTAACAACTGTTCATAAAAGTAAAAACTAATTTTAACAATTGATAGTTAATAGTTTTAACAACTGTTTATTCATAGATAAAGCTTATTGAAACATCTGTATCAGTAGTTTTAACTTATATACTATTTAGTACAAGCTTTAACAAAATATTAACAACAAAGAGATGCTGATAGGTGTTTATTAAAAACATTCTAAAAAACATACATATATTGACTACTTTACAAAGATTGTTATAATTCCTATAATTTTAACCTTTCAAAAGCCATTTAAATAACTTTTCCATTACAGTTTATAAACTACTCACTATTTATTTTGAACTTTTCCAAGATTTAAATAACTTTTCCATTACAGTTTATAAACTACTCACTATTTATTTTGAACTTTTACTTAACATTATTAACCAACACATATATTACCTTTGTATTATATTATAAATAATCTCTATATGACTAAGAGAAATAAGTAAAGGCTTTCATTAGCTTTATATAATGCAGTCGAGATGGTAATAGTAGTATAGTGAATTATTAACAAGATATTAAGATATAGATATTCTTAATTACTTTACATTTACATAAAATTAGATATAGATGCTTATGAGAAAATTTGTAATACTTCGGGGGATAGAATTTAATAATATATTTTGGACTTTAAACACGGGTGACAATTGTCATTCTGATAGTGGGGATTTATGTTATAAGTAATTAGCTTTTGCTGATACTGATGAACAAGCAATTGAGATATATCAGGGAGAGATAGATAAGAGAAATAGTTCTTATTAGGTAACACATAACACATAACACATAACACATAACATTAGGACATATGATTTTAGCACAGGCAAAGGAATTGGCACAACGGGGGATTAAAATGACACATAGGGACTTTACTGATGATGAGTTTATTACTATGCGTGGTAACATTATTGTCTTTGAGGATGGTGTACATGTATTCTTTGATAGTTGGGTAAGTGGAAAGGATTATTTATTAGATGGTTGGGAAGAGTTTTAATTTTATTATAAAATTTTATGGACATATGAAAAACATTGGCTTTGGAGAGTAGATTATTTTTTATTAATAATCCTTCGAAGGATGTTGTTCTTGGTGGTTATTCCGAGTATTTGTTATTAAAAAACTATCTATAGTAGCGTACATCTCCCATAACCTTTTGTGTACTTTGGCTTTGTTCAGGTTATCACTACTATAAATAGATAAAATATAGACAGGCTTTCACACCCAACATGTAATTACAGAGACTACATTTTTTTAGCACCATCTATACTACTATAAATGGTCACAAGACAGTTTACCAGTTTCAATACTCGCTAGGAGACCACTTAGTTGTACTTTGTTACTTATCTCTTGTTGTAAACTCCTAAGTGTAGTGGAATTACACACTCTCCAACATATTACAATACAGTTGGTACACTTGTCTATGTTACCATAGGCTTCTAATATTTTAAGTGGTGGAAAGGTTTCACTTCACTATTTCTTCAAACTTATTTTTGTACTTTTATACTAATAAAATCAGCTTTGTTTTTAGATACAGCTAACATTCTTTCAACTATCTTATCAAAGTGAGATTTCATTTTGTTTTCTGCTTGCTCCGCTTCTTCACGCTTCTTTATGTAAAGCTTTATTATTTCGTTTTCCATAGTGTCTAGTGTTTTATTCTCTACAAAAATATGGTTATTAATTGGTTATGTTTATTAATTATGAGTTAAAATTTTTTACTGTTATCCTTTAAATAGTACACATATTGAGAATATTATAAGTATAAATATTAGATAAACTATAAGTTTTTTAATTATTATCCTTAGATAGTATGGATGCTAATTTAATTCAGTTACTGACACAATCATTATTACAGATTTAAGATATCATAATATTGATATTGATATTGATATTGATATTGAGTTAACTGATAATAACAGGGAGTCTTATTACAGTTTTGTTATTAAGAAGGGGGGTAGAGGATTTTAATGATGAGGAATGTTTTGATCAAGTGAGGTCATAGTATTCATATATTAAGTACAATAGTTATGAAGAAGCTTTGGAGGGTGGGTTATATAAAGTTTTAACTTCTTTTTAACTTAACTTAACTTAACTTAACTTTAGTATATGTAACTTAATTCTTATATTTGCATAGATATAAACATTATTATGATACAAGAGAAGCTACAAGAGATACATCATAAGTTTGGTATTAGTGAGATGGCTAATTATAAGATACAATTATTTATAGATAGTTTAATTGAGCAAGACAGGGTCAATCAATTACTTATACAAGATGTTAGAAAGTGCAGTTGTTGTGAGAGGGTTAAGAAGTTAACACATTGTGAGGATTGTGGTAATGACATAGGGATAGTAGATAACTAGAAGTTAATATTAATATAAATATAGAACTATTATGAAATTAACTAGAACAGGTTACCGTCTTAATAAGAATGGCAAAGCTAATATAGGCATTGAGCAAAATGCTATGCGTAGTGATGTAGATTTGGGTAAATCGGTAAAGGAGAATGGCACTTACTTTTTTTTCAGTAGAAAGCAGGGTGATACTTATATTTACTTGCCTTAACTTATATTGTAAATTATCTATCTCTTACTTGATTATTTATTGTAAGTTTATTATTTCCAGATATAATTGGTGTATTCGTAAATGAGTCAAAATTTACCTTTATAGACCCCAATCTATCCACTGTGTTACAACCTCCTGAATTTGGTGTAGTACTATATGGGTTTATTGAATTAACATAAACAGTTATATCATCGTCATATGGGTAAGATAAATCGTAACTAAAAGATACATCTTGTGTCCTTAAAACTTCACAATTTCCCGTATAAGGTTCACTAACAGCACCAATTTCTTCAAATCTTACAGTTCCAACAATGACTATATTTCCAAAGTCTGGTGTGCTTAAAAATAATTCATCAGAACGTTGAAAAATATAATCTTTACCATTAGTATTAAAATATTCTACTCTATCCAAAGATATCTCAAAATCATTAGTATCTGTACCAGGACATGTCCCCCATACTGGTCTTGAATTTGGAAGTATCCAATCGCTTGCTCTCGTGTCGAAATCACTTGGTTCACTTGTTATATTACTCACACACCAACTTGAAAGGTCTCTGTTAAATGATTCTGCATCTTCAAACATAGCACCCATACTAGTTACACTACTAACATCCCAATTATTAAGGGGTTGGTTAAATGAACTTGCTTCAAAAAACATGGCACCCATACTAGTTACACTACTCACATCCCAATTATTAAGGGGTTGATTAAAAGATGATGTCTCTGAGAACATAGCATCCATATTACTTACACTACTTACATCCCAATTATCAAGGGGTTGATTAAATAAAGTTGTAGCATAAAACATAGTATTCATATCGGTCACATTACTCACATCCCAATTATTAAGTGGTTGGTTAAATGAATTTGTATCATAAAACATGAAACTCATATTAGTAACATTACTGACATCCCAATTATTTATATTTTGATTAAATGAATTCGCATTAAAGAACATAAAACTCATGTTAGTAACACTACTTAAATTAGGGGCATCTGTAGCATTAACCACCATGTTAGAACAGCCGTAGAATGCACTATTAAAACTAGACCAAACAATACTCCCCCATTGTTTAATATCTGTGATTTTAAGTTTATCACCTCCATTGTTAAACCGAATTTTATTAAATCCGTTTGTTTCTTTGGGAGTAACCTCTAAAATATAATTACCATTGCTAGGTAAAGTAATAGTTTCTTCATTGCTTAAGTTGTTGAAGGTGGCTACTGTTGTTCCACTTTGTTTTGCAACAACATCATAATCTCCTTCAGCCCCTGTGAATTGAAATTGATTTGCATTAGAAGACCCAGAATTTGTTGTGTCTACTTCAATAATAAAAGCGGTAGTATTAATACTAGATACTATAATACTATAACTCACTAACTGGTTATTAGCAATACTTCTATTTAATGTAACATTTAAATAACCTAAAACATCAAGTTTAGTAGCACAAGTATTCAAATTGCTAGGTGGTGTAATGGGATTTGTAACATAAGAGAAACCATCAAAAGTGACCATATCATCTAAGTCTTGAAATGTTACCATGCTATTTGCTGTTCTTGCCATTTGTTTATTTATTTTTAAGTATATATTATAAATGGTAGTACTTATACTTTATTTAGCATAGAAAGTATAATATATAGTATTATGGTATATATTAAGACTTATGAGAATTTCGAGAGTTATAGTAGGAATGATAGTAATTATGACAAGGGAGCTTTTCTGGATTGGTTAGGTACTAAGTTTGGTCAGGGCATTGGTAGTTTGTTAGGGAGTGGACAGAGTGGTTCTGTGTTTAAATTTGGTAAGAATGGTAAGAGGGCGATAAAATTGAGTCCTAAAGCGGAATTAGATACTTATTCAACTATTAACAAATCTATTAATGGTGTTGTAAAGGTTTATTCTTATGGTAAGATAAAAGTACCTACAAGGTTTTTATTAAAAGCAGGTGGTAAGGTATCTAATATTATTGAGACTAGTTGGAGTTATATAAGCTTAAATAAGGATGGTTATATTTATTACATTATAATGGAACGTTTATACACAGATAAGGTATTAGAAGATGATATAGAGGATTTGCAAGATTTATTTGAGGAGTTCTATGAGGTAGTACAAGGTCGTATTCTTGAACATGGTTTACGTAGGTTATTTGAAGAGAGGGATGATATGCAAATATTATTAAAATTTTCTGATTATATAAGGGACAATGTTTCTAATTCGGATGATATTATGGACACACTTGACAAGACTCTTATTTTATTTAGGGAGATAGGTAAGAATTTTGATTGGATGGATATACATCCTAGACAATTTGCATATGACAGTAGGGGTAATATAAAGGCTTATGATTTAGACAATTCTTATATGCTTAGTTCTGATGAGGTAAAGAACATTATAAGGGAAAATTATTCTTCATCTAAATCTAAGTTGTCATTGGAATTTATTGATTTAGCAAGAGATAATTATGAGACATTTTTAGATAGGACTTATTTTGATAATACATTTCATAATGTTCTATATAGGGGTTATTTTGGAGATTTAGGTAATAATATTTTTATGACAGATGATCTTGACCATGCTAGGCACTATGGTGAAGAAATTGATGGTATAGTTTATTTTGACAACATATTGCATTTTGATAATGCTTTATTTGATGAACTTAGACTTGACTTACCTGAGTTGCTAGAAATTGATATTTCAAAAGATTCTGAACTTGATTATGACCAGTCTATATTCAAGGAAAAGCTAAGGGAGATATACTTACCATATTTTAATGGAAATAAGTTAATGGATGCTATGTATCAGCTTAACATAGATGAAGATGGTGTCATCGATTATGTTTATGACATGATAAATTCTACTAAAAAATACAGATTAGTATCAATGAGTAAGAGTAATGATTTTTTAATACCTTTATTGATGTATTATGCTAAGGAATATAATATAATATCTTTTTGGGGTTCTGATTATGGTGGGTCATTGGAATTTGTTGTAGGTGATATATCTAGATATGACCATTTAAGTGATATTTGGAAAAAATATGGAAAGGATTTATAAGATACCAACGAATGCTATTACATTTTCAATTCCCAAATCATTTAATGCGTTCACTCTATGAGTTCCATCAATAATACTATAATCACTATTTAGTATTATTGGTGGGTAAGTATTTAATCTTTGGAATTCCTCTTTGTATTCATCCACTAGTCCTTCATCTATCATAAATTCATCTATTTCAATTTCATATATACTGATACTTTTAACAACATACTCACTATATTGTTCAATTCTTTCTCCTAAATCTCCATCGATAAAGTCATCATATGTATGGTGCATCTTTTGTGAGTATGAATATATATCGTGTTCGTGATAAGTATCGCCAATGTTAACATTTTTATTTGTAATGCTTTTGTTTATGCTTTTGTTTGTGTTTTCATTTACAAAGGTATTGAAGTTTTTCATATTATTTTTGGTTTCTTTTTTATTCCTTAAATTCAAACACATCGATAATTTTTATATTACTAATAACACTTGTGGCTAATATATAATCTCCCCATTTTAATCCTTCTTCTTTTTTATTTTCAAAGTCATATGCTATCACACAGTCATTATTGTCATCACTCATGTATCTTTTTATATCATTTCTATTTTTATCCACAAAACTATTTGATGAATACCATCCGTTTGAGTTTAATACTAATGCTTTGTTAGTATTAATTTCACATTTATAAATATATGGTTTACCACCTTCTCTTACAACCAAATCTTGTGCATATTCTTTTGCACTAGATCCATAAATTCCTGGTTTAATATATTGCGTAAAGTAAATCCCTAGTTCACTCTGCCCCCAATTTTTCCCTAGGTTGTCTAATGAAAAATTATCAAAATATTTATTACTCCCATGATACCAATAATCAGGTAATTCGTGTTCTTGGTTATGTTCATTTATAAAGGTATTGAAGTCATTAATATTTTTTCTTATAGATTTCATATACTATATATTATTACTTAGTATTCTGTATTGTTTATATTAGAGAATCTATCATATTAGTATCAATAATATTTTCTAGACCATTATACTTATATTTTTGATTAGCATAAAATATATTATCTCCACTTGGCTCAGCATAATAATCGGTATAGCCTTCTCCTGTAACAATAACATTTTGTAATAGTTTATCACTCATTAAATAATCAAAGACTCTGTGATACCCATCAACTAAGAAAAACTTACCATCATCATTTTTCCAAACTATTAATGGTTTATTATAACTTTGACTTTTTTTATTATTTAGAAAATTATCAAACACTCCCAATAAGCTTCTTTTGCTTAATATAATGTCAGATATATTAATATTTATTAGTTCATAATACTCATCATCATCTTGGTCATAATATTTGTCTTCATTTATGAACTGCTTAAAGTCATTAATATTTTTTCTTATATATTTCATATACTATATATTATATATTATATATTATTTTCAAGAAAGTCTTTTTGTTGCTATATCAAAATACATTTGTTCTTTTTCAATACCTATTCCTTTTCTGTTAAGGTTTTTACATGCTAGCATTGTTGTACCACTTCCCATAAAAGGATCTAGGACTATATCGTTCTCATTAGTAGAATTTCTAATATAGAATTCCATTAAGTCTATTGGTTTTTCTGTTGGGTGTAGTTTATTACCAATTATATTATTAAAAGAGTGTACTGTTTTGCTCCCACCAATATCATTTATATATTTAGACTTCCCTTTTCTAAAAAACAAAGTGTACTCACAATTTTTCATATAAAACTGTGAAGGTGTACAGTTATTCTTTTGCCAAATTAGAAAGTTTTGTATTTTAAAACCAGTCTTTTCTATTTCGTTTGCCATTTTTAACAAATTAGAAGAGTTTACCATTACATAGTTTTGCGTTCCATCTTTAAGTACTCTAAACATCTCTGGTAACCAATCACTAAATTTTGGTATGGTTTTCATTAACTCTCTATTGCCTTTCAATATACCTTTTGGTCTAACACTATTCTTACCATTACTATCTCCACCAGTAATTATTTTATAAGGTGGGTCAGTAACTAAGCAATCAATACTTTCACTTGGTATTGTTTTTAATATTTCAAGGCAATCGCCCAGTCTTAAATCAATATTACTCATATATCTTATTGTTTTATTTTTATTATATCATCAGTTCTTTGTCTAGAAATATCAAAATACATTTGTTCTTTTTCAATACCTATTCCTTTTCTGTTAAGGTTTTGACACGCTAGCATTGTTGTGCCACTACCCATTGTAAAATCCAAAACTGTTTCACCTTCGTTGGTGTATGTTTTTATAATATATTCACATAAATCTAATGGCTTTTGTGTTTTGTGGTATGTTTTACCTTCACTTTCAGCAGTTTTAAAATACTGAACACTTCTTGGATATCTAAATCCTTCACTTTTAACCTCTACTTGTTCAAAGTTTCCATAAACATCATTTTCTGTCTGCTCTTTTCTAAAACCTTTATTATAAGCAGTTCCTTTTGTCATTTGGGGATTATAAGGTGGTTTATTTTTAGAAAACACAACAATATCTTCATGTGCTACAAGGGGTCTAATTTTAGAGTTTAAAAACCCAGTTGCTTTGCTTTTTTCCCAAACACATGTATACTTAAACATTTTAGGATTACTCATTATTAAAGCACTTGTAAAGGGTTGTTGTGCATGAAAAACTATTGTACCAAAGTCATTCAAAACTCTTTTACATTCTATCCACATTTTATCAAAAGGTATAACCTCATCCCACTTACATTGTGTAGTCCCATAGGGTAAATCACAATAAATAAGGTTAATACTTCCTTTAGGTATTTCCTTCATCACCTCAAGACAATCGCCTAATCTCAAATCAATATTACTCATATATTTTATATGAAGTTTTATGTAATAAGTTTATTTTAATTATAATACAGCATCATTTAGAGCATCATTTAGAGCATCATTTGTGTATTATGTATTATGAATAAAAAGTTTTATCACCAAGTATTGATATATCTACTACTTCATCATTTATAGAAATCGATTTAATTTTTATTGGTGTATTTTAAATAATCTTATTTCTCTTTCTTCCGAATAGATTGGATGTGTGTTCATTTTAAAAGTAGTTATCCAGTCCACATATTTTTCATCAATATCTACTTCAATTATTGCTTCATTTTTTCTTTTAGAATCTCCCCAGTGTGCCTCAGCAGCATCAGAATCCCATGACCAGTAAATACCTAATCGTTTACCTTGTTTTTTTAAATGATCTATCCAATTATCTTGAACTGTAATTACTCGATATATTGTTATTTTATTTACACTATCATCAATTCTGTCATAAATATTTTCATGTGCTGTTATATAGTGTTCTTCTAATTCATTATAAATAAAATTATAAAAATCCGATGACGATCTTATTTCGTCTTCTTTAGTTTTATCTAAACCATTTTCCTCTATAAAGTAGTCTAATAGTTGACTATAATCCTCATCTATGAAGTTTTTTACATATTCATCAGTTATAATCATATCAATATAAAAGGTGTGAAATGATGCTTCGTTAATCATTTTATTTTGTTTTAAATACTGTTGTATTGTTGTAGCTATGTTTCCTAGTTTCATATTTTTAAATAGTTTAGTATATATAAAAACAATGTCTAAATAGATATATAACCTATAATAAAGATTTGAATAGGGTTTATACTGATGTTATATGCAATACTACATTTGTGCTTCGTATTAGGTTTCATCTTAATATCTTTTTGTTTTATTTTTACCACCACACAAAATATAAGACTAATATGGGTCATATTTAATTTCTTCAATAGTTATATCATCAACATTAAATAATATGTAATCATTCCAATTTTCACTCATACTACGTTTTAACCCATCTACACCATTATTAGATAAAAATAAAGATGTGTTTTTATCACTACCTAAAATTCTTGATAAAGTTTTATAGAATAAGAAGCCATTGTAAGAAAATTCAACAACTTCATCATATTTTTTATTATCTTTTGTAAGTGCTTCTACAATTTTATTAACTATTACTATTTCAACTGGTTCACCACCATCTATTAAAATTTTTTTAGAAAGTTTTACTGTATATAAGTATTCACCATAATACTCTTTATTTGGTATAATATTGGAAAAGTAAAGTCCATATCCATATCGTTGTCTATTACTACTTGTACTAATATTTGACATATTAAACTTATAAAATTTTTTTGGACTTCTATGATAAACTATTATGTCTTCCGTAATATACTCAGAATTTAATTTATGTTGATTTGATTGTTCATTCAAATATTCACGTATAGTAGTTTTTATAAATTTTCGTAGTTCCATAATAATAAATAGTTTAATCTATATATATATATATATATAAATATTAAGTTTTTAATTTTCCACCCACAAATAAATAAAACAAAAAGGTTTGGTTCTTCGTAGGTAGTTAGTGGTTTAATCCGCATAGCATATAACATGTGCTATACAAAAGAGGCTGTTTAGTGCATCTAATGAAGTTTTGTAGTAAGTTGAGCATTCGTTTTTCATATCAAGTTTTGTGGTTAAATTAGCCTCCATCGTATAGCACCATCCGTTAGGTGTAATGCTTCACAGCTTCTAATTCAGCATATTTTTTAGCTTCTTTTACATCCGAGTTCATTTGTTTAGTCCAGTTTTCTATCCAATGTATTTCGGCTTTTTCTTGCTCCATAACATACCAAGTTCTATCAACTCTAAATATTACCCATCTTACGCTATCCTTATCTTTTCTAAACGCCTCAATTGAGGTATCATCAAATTCAGAACCAAAGCTAAAAACCATATTACTAGGTGTATTAAAGTCAGTAATATCAACATCCCAAGGCACTACACCTAACAATGTGTATAATTCAGGCTTAATTTTAGTTTCTTTACTTAATTTTTGCTTATTCATAATATTGTTTTTATTAATTAAATTTATTTATTACTTACACCCGAAATCATATACTAAACGTTATAAGTAAGTGTTACTTCATCAGTTTTATAATATTTTCTAGTATATTATAATCTTGTATATAATAACACCCAAGATATGAGCAAGTATCATCTTTATATAGTGTTGTATTTAATTTAGTACCATCGATCTCAAATATTGAATAATCTTCAACTCCACTATATCTCTTCATTTCCACAATTAATTGTTTAATTACAGTTAGTCTACTTGCTAAATATACTCTATTGGGGTATTTATGCCTTAAATCCTCAGAAGACGATTTAATTCCATTTTTTAGTATGCTTTCAACATTAATTGTTGGAGTCGCATGATAAAGTATAGTTGGTGTATTATTAACAACACCATCAATAGAATATTTCGGTTTAAATTCACCTCGATTCTGATTATTATGTTTTGCTATATACCAATTATTTTCATCCAAAAAATTAATAAATTCTTGTGAGAAATTATTTTTTAATATGAAATCTATTGTCTCTAAAAATTCACCAGTTGGTCTTTCGAATTTACCTATATGGTCATAACCATCTATTAATTTAATATAGAATAATTTAGGATTTGTTGATTGGATAACATTCTCATTTAAGAATTGTCCAAAACTTTTAATTTTATGTATTTACTTTCCCATTTATTTACTCATAATATTTCTTTATATATAAAAATATCCCTAATAGATATGATTGCTTATTATAGTTTTTAAAACTTTAAAACCCTTCACTTTTTTGTTTCAACCATTTATCATAATCAATCTTATGTAATTTCGAAATAAAGGTTGAAGGGATTTGTTTCATTAGACCAAACCAAGAAGAAGTATCAGTTCTGATTTCTGCTTTCCATAGATAGGGATAACCCTCCCATCTATTACTATCTATTACAGGTATTTTAAATTCAAATACATATACAGTATCTTTTTTACTATCTGGATTTGCATGAAATAGTGCAGATTCAAAATCAGTCGATACCATATACCATCCTTGTGTATATAGTTCTGGTCTATTCTCTATACCATTTTCTTTAATATTTTCAACAAACTTTGGTTTTGTACCATGGTACACTGTTAAGAATTTAGTTTGAGTTTCACTATAATACTCATTTATGGTAGTTTTTATAAATTTAGATTTCATATACAATTTTTAATTTGAAATTCGTTTATATATTTTTAAAACACCACTAAATTCAAAATCGTAAGAGTGGTAATAGTATAATTCAGTATATGCTGCTAATCTATGTGAGCCATCTAAAACTTTATAATCTTCATCCACTACGATTGGTGATAATTTTATACCATCTACTATCTTATTCATTAATTTTTTACTTACATAATAATCCTCATCCATACCAACATCATTGAAATATGTCACTGACTGTTCAATTTCATCATCTTCTAAAAATCCATTTAAATTTCTTAATTTTTCAATATGAATATTTTCCTCTACAAAATTTGAAGTTTTATTAGAAAATATTGTATCAGAATAAGGGTTATCTATTTGTTGTTTTTTAATAACATCATTATATTTTAATACTTGTTCATTCAAGTATTCTCGTATAGTAGTTGCTACAAATTTTCCCAATTCCATAATAATAATTAGTTTAATCTATATATAAATATTTAGTTTTTAATTTATCACACACAAAAATAAAAGCTTTAGTTCTTCGTGTTAAGTTTTATCATAGCACAAAATTAAGAATAAATATTATCATTGCCGATATCCCAAGTTCCATCATTTTCAACAGATTTAACTTTATTTGGTTCGTATATTTTAATTTCTTCACCATTTTTACCCCTAAAGGCAATAATACCATCGTTATCAAGAGTTCTTTCAGAAAACGGATTTTCAATTTCTAACATATTTTCAATCTTCAAATAACATTTATATAATGTAGAACCATCATTTTTATTGTGAATTTTAATGTCATTTTTTATAGATGTGAAATATATACCAGCCCCCATTTTTCCAAATACCGATGGTTTAAACTCATTAAAGTCAATATTTGATATATGATAACACACAATTGGTTTTTTATTACTGTCTATCATTTTAGATTCACCAAACCACTTATAAAAATTAATAATTGATTCAATATTGTTTGAAATGAGACCACCAATTGAGTTAGTTGTGTACTTTTTTTCACCATCAATATAAATAAATTCTGGTATTATATTATCCTTTAGTATTTGTTGTTCATTCAAGTATCCTCGTATAGTGGTTGCTACAAATTTTCCCAATTCCATATTTTTAAATAGTTTAACCTATATATAAATATTTAGTTTTCAATTTGCCACACACAAGAATAAAAGGTTTAATTACATTAGATAATAGATAGTAACAATTATTTTTTACCCATCTACACGTGCTACTGCATCGGTATAGTATTTCGCAACCATTTCAATTCCTATCCCGTTTCTGTTGGTGTTTTTACACGCAACCATCGTAGAACCTGATCCCATTGTAAAGTCTAAAACCGTTTCGTTTTCCTTTGTATACGTGCGTATTAAATACTCCATCAATAATACAGGTTTTTGAGTTGGATGAATATATTTAGATTCACAATTAAAAATTAAGACATTATTAGGGTAATTTTTATATTTTTGTACATACTCAGTAGGTTGCATTAGTATATTATTAACACCCACATTATTAGTGTCTTTTTGTATTAATCCGTGCCTTTTAGGTGTGTTTTTTTTCACCTTACCACTTTCAATAAGATTTTGAGGATAATACACCATACTATTTTTACTACCACCAGTAGAAGCGTTTGCTTTTGAAAAAACCATAATATCTTCATACTTATTCATAGGTCTATAATTACAATTTGGAAACCCAGTAGCCCTATTTTTGACCCATTTCCAATCATATTTATACTCACTTAAGTTACTACATCTAACTTTTGATGAAAATGGCTCATTACCAAACAACACTATTGCACCTTTTGGCTTTATAATCCTTTGTAATTCATACCACATTAAGTCCAAGTCAATTACAATATCCCATTTTCCTCTTGTTTTAGCATAAGGTGGGTCTGTAATAATAGCATCAATACTGTTGTTGGGTATTGTTTTCATTACTTCAAGACAATCACCCAATCTTAAATCTATCATATATTTTAATTTTATCAAATTAATTTTCGTCCAAGCCTTACCTAACCAATCGTTGTGTAGTAATATTAGTTAAACATATAAAGCAAATATACGTTTTTTATCTAATACATGTAACTTATCCCAATCTTTTAAATCATAATTACTTTCTACAAATGCTACAAATTGAACGGCTAAGGCATTTGCAATGCCTAGATAGGTTTTACTTCTTAATTTTGCTCTGTCTTTTGTTTTCGGTAATAAATGCATTCTTTGGTATCTACCATCAACTATGTTAGTTGGTTCTAATTTTGGTAGGTTTTTTAACCACAAGCAGGTTGCTTTAGTTTCACCGTGTCCAAACATCCAAGGTTGCAAAACTTGGTCGGGTTTTCTAAATCTGCTACTCATTACGCCTATTGGGTTTTCAATAGCAACTTTGGGTATTTCACAATTGTATAATTTCATAAAAAACTCGATTGCTTTTTCTCTAGCCTCTCGTCTTTCAGCACCTACTAAAGCACCACTCTTTCTTTTTGGTTGGTCTTTGTACCATTTATTAGCACTCACAGTTAAAAATGTACAGTCAGGAAAGAAAATACCTAAATCCCAACCTTTTAATTCTATTGCTTGGAACACATCCATTTGCAAGTGCCATTCAGGATGACCACCGCTACTTTCCTGTAAATCGCAGCTAAAGGCTTCGTGTCCTAATTTTCTTAATTCTATTGTTACTGCTTGACTTTCTTCACAACCTACTAATATTTTCATAAATCAAAGTTTATTTTTAAATACCGTACTAATATACCAACTCCCTGTATGGCAAATAGCCTATTAATATTTAGTTTTTAATTAAATGTTTGTGCTTAGGCTACTTACCATACACTTTTCGTTATGCTCAATTATACAATCTTATTTTTATCTATCTTTTTTAAATCTCCATAAGAATGTAACTCTCCTTTTTGTTTAATTTTGGTAGGTGTTACAAAACCACCTTTTAACCATTTATACTTAATTCCACTAAATGTAGCGTGTATTGGTAATAATTCATTTCTACCATTATAACCTATTTTAAAATAAATACAATCTATTTTTATAATTCCAGTTACATTATATACAATATCACCTTTTTTAAAAGGTAGTTTTTTAGAAAACTTATCTTTTAGTTTAGTAATTTTCTTATTTCTCAACAACTCTAATTCTACTATTAAAGAATTATATTCTTCTTCAAAGTTGAAGGTCAGTTTTTCAATCTTATCTTTTAAGTTCATATCTATTATATTTAGTCATTAATCCACAACGCACCATACCATAAACGTTGTGGTGCAATTAAAAAAAGCACACAACACAGAATATAAATAATAAAATTACTTACGTTTCTGCCATATTAATACGCTTCCGCATATACATAATAATAGTGCTGTTAAGTCGCACATAATTTCCTCGTTTGTTTGTGGTAACCAGTTATTACCAAAATACTCTGTTTGTAACGTACCAAATACTAATGCCCATATAAGGCAAATTATCCCTAATATTCGTTTCATAATCGTGATTTTAAAATTCATATTCTTATTCGTTATATACAATACTACATTATACGTTCTAATTGAGTTTTTGTTTCAAAACTTTTTAAAAATTTCCCATACTATTATATCATATCATGTTCAATTATTTGAGATGGTGATAAATTCCTACATTCAACAATCACCTCTTCTTCGTGTCCATAATGCGATTCAACACCAACCATTTTTGATAAACTATTCACATCGAATATACATTGGTCTTTGGTTATTTCAATTTCAAATATAGTATAATATTTATATCCAACACCAAGTTGGTCTAAAATTATTTCGTGTGAATCTAATGATTTGGTTACTCTTAAAAATGAATTTTCTCTACATCCAATACCCATTTCTAAACATCTGTTGTATTTATCTTCATCACCAAAAAACATATATCTATATAGAGTTCCTGTATATTTTACAATATCGGGTATTTCACCATTGAAATAGTCATAAACAACATCTAATTCACTTAATTTAGTTGGATAACCTTCTATAATTCTTTTTAAAATATAAACAACATCACTTTCATAATATTGGTCAATATTCATATTCTCATTCAGAAACCCTCTGATTGTTGTTTTTATGAATTTTTTTAATTTATTGTTTTCCATACAAAAGTAAATAGTTTATCTTATATATAAATTATCCCAATGTGGAAAGCCTATCACAAAACATTTCTATTTCCTTGTCAGTCATTTCTATATTTACATCTTCAATAACTCTATCAACCACTTTATCCCAATATATCTCTCTTATTCTAAAATCTTGTGTGTCATTATAATGGCTTTCACCATTAGCTTTGTAGTGATCAAACCAGGTATTCATCATATTTTCAAGTTCAGTATCAGAAAAGCTAGATGCTATAATTGTGTTATCACATTTATTATTATCCATGTGTTTTAATTTTGGTATAATTATCGTAGGAATCCTTATCCCCTATAAGCTGTCTTTTGTTTCGATATAAGTAGAATATATGGTCTGTACTTCTACCTTCAGCATTTCTACCTTTTTTGATATTATACTCTTTACCATCTTTATTTTTATACCTCCCTAAGCTTGCTATATTGCGTAGTTTCATTTTATATCATTTAAGGATTAACATTTTTATTTTCAATATTTTCAAAGCTACCATACCCATGTTCAGTTTCTGCTAAACTACCATCGGATAATACTCTATTCCAATACCAAAAGTTACTAACTCTACCATAGATAGAATCTAAGAAGCAACCACTTTCAATACGCACATCACATGGATATATACTTTTATCTTGATTCCATCCTGTATGTCTTACAACACTTCCTATTGGTGGACTTTCTATTATTTTTCCCATATCCTAATTATTTATTTTGAGTATTCTATTTACAATTTATCTTTTTCTGGTCTAGTTTATATATAACTTCCATCCATTGGCTACTATCTATATCCATTGCTTCAGAAGTCTGTCCAGAATCTGCAAACTCTTTAAATAATTTAGCTAGTTCCATTGCTGCTAATATATTGTTTTTCTTTGACAACTCACCACTATAAGGATTTGCATCACTAGATTTCATCATTAAGTTTACTAATTTTAATGTTGTCATATTTCTTTTTTAATCCTTATAATTCATCTAATGTCTTTGTTTCATTTTAATTTTATTTAATTATATTTTTTTCTTCGAATTTCTTGTGGCTAATAGAATTAAATTCTTCGATAACATTACTCATTATTTCATTATCCATTATAGTTATCTCACCCTCAACATTATCCGAAATTAAAGATAATGCATAATGTTTCACTTTATTAAAAAGTTCTGTGGAAATCCACCCAAACTTCTCATTTGATTTTCTATAAGGTTTCCAAGAAATACAGACAGGGACATCATCATAGTACCAAACTCTAATACCAACTTGTGTATCAGTACATATCCATCTATGGTAGTAGCAAAAAGTAAGTCTTTCATTTCCACTAGGTTGTTCTAACCATTCGTATATTTCAAATTCAGACTCACACATTTCGAAAAAGTTAACACCATGCCTTTCCATATTTATGGTGCCTATTGTTTCTATTACATCTTCGATATTAATCATTGTTTATTAGATTTTTATTATAAAATTACAGACAAATATACTTAATTTTTTTAAAACCACCAAACATATTGGTAAAATAATTACCACTCCCCCATACTACCATCTGGATATACCCATAATCCATCTGCCATATATACACCATTGATATCATTTAGAGCTTTTTTACAAGTATAAGATGCACTGAAACAAACGTCACAATCTTTTTCATAATAGAGTTTGTTGTTATATTGTATTGGATATAATTTTTCTTTCGTCATTTTTCTTCTTTTATATATTTTATAATCTCATTAATTTGTATTTGGTGGTATTTAGAACTATATTTTTCTTTTATGTCATATAAGAAGTCAATCACCTCGTTTATACCAATTTCTTCAACAAGTTCATTGATGTTGTAGTTATGAAATCTACGAAGTTTATAATTTGAGAAAACAATAGGACCTTCTTTCCCCCATTCCACAATAGTCTCTAGGTCTGATGAATGTAAGTGTACATTAGTATAATCAATATTAATTTTCATACATTGTGGATTATTCTAGATTTTATTTGTATATTTGCACACAACCTACTAATTTATATTAAATATTTTATAAAAGTTTAAATGAAACAAAGGCATTAGATGAATTATAAGGATTATAAAAGAAATAATAGACTAGATTTAATATTGGGCAATAATTCTAATCAGTATTTACGCTCTAAATTAAAACCGTATACTCTAAGTGAATCATATGATATAACAATAACTAGTTCTAACGATGTGTTCTTGGTAACCTATGGAAACGCTAGTCGTTTAATGATATTTATATCACTGGATTTAAATAGTGTTATTAGGAATATAAATTTTACACATAGTGGATTTCTAGGAGTAGATTATGATTTATTTGAAAAGTACGGTATGTGTGAAGATTTTTTTTCTGAATTATTATTAGATGAATTAAAGCTTAAAATTGGAGATATATATGGATTATAAAGAGTATAGAAGAACTTATCGATTAAATGTATTAAATGGTACAAAATGCTCTGGTATCTCTAGTGAAATAAAACCACTTACTTTACCAGAATCCTATGATGTATATTTTACAGAAGGTAGAATATATGACTATTCTTATCGTATAGATGATGTTGAATTTTTTAGGTTAGGATTAAATAATAACATCATATACTCTATTCGTATTGATAATAAATTCTATATGAAACTTTACAATAGTTTTTATATTAATAAAGAATTTGATACAACTTCAGGGTTTAAACAATTTCTAAGAGAGTTATTGAGGGATGAATTTGGGTTTGAGATAGGGTATGAATATAATATGGAAAAATTTAATTATTAAAATGACTTACAAACACTATAGAAGAATGATTAGACTAGGTGAACTTGACAGTAGTTTATCAAATACTCTTAACCGTTGTAAATATATTGATAAAATGTTCTTAATGAAGAATTATAAAATTATTAGGGAAGATTATGGAACTACTGTTATATTTGATTTTAAGATATTTAAACAAGGTGCTTTCTATATACTTGTTAACAAAGATAGTTTTGAGATAAAATCAATACATGTTTATAATATTTTCCTAGTGGATTTTGTTGATAAGATTAGTTTCTCTATTACAGTAGATGATTTAGAAAAATTCATTAGAGATTTAATACAAGTAGAGCTCAAATTAAAAATAGGTAGTTATTATATTGAATGAGATGACATATAAACATTATATTAGAGGAGTTAATTTGTACGAGATATTAGGTGGGAAAAAGCCCTTATTATATGATTTGTTAAACCCCTTAACTAATTTAGATAGTTATGATATTAATCACGATGTTAGTGATAGTATAATCTCATTTTCAGATTTTGTATTTGAAAATAAATTGATATTTAGCGTAACAAATGTGCATAATAAAGTAGATAGTATTATTATACGCAGCAAATTTTTAAGAAAAATACACCAACTTATTGAAGATAGTATGTTTGAAGAACAATCATTTAATGATTTAGACGTTTTCTTTACAGATTTCATATGGTTTAATTTAGGAATTAAGGTAGGCCTTGATTATAATATAATTATCGATGGTATATAAAGAGTATAAAAGGAATATGAAGATATGTGAGATATTAAATACATACCCTGGTAAATATTTAGTTTATATCAAAAGCATATTAGATGTCATAACTGATATAGACAACTATTTCATCAACCACACCACATCAGACTATTTTGTTAAGATAGATACTTATTCTCTTAACTCTTTCCCTTATAGGATTGTTATTAAAACAAACAATGAAACAGATGAGATAATTTATGTTACATATCCTGTTATTAATAGTCTAGATTTGCAAAATATTGGTGAATATGATATGATTGATGTGAATAATATCATAAGAGATGCACTAATAGATACATTGGGTATAAACAGAGGATTTATTCTTAGTGAAAAAATATCAAAAAGGTATAAATAGTAGTAATATTAGTATATTTGTAGTGTAATACACAAACAACACAAGATATGGAACTAGAAAAGACTACAGAGGAACTAAAAAAGGAAAATGTAGAACTAAGGAAGGTTAGAGATTTTCTAAAATCTTATATCAAAGCAGGTCAACCCAATCTAAATAAGAGAGATGACAGAGGTGAATAATAACATAATAACTATCTCTTAAACACCTGATACTTCATGCTCATACAGAGAAAATAGTACTTCTTCATCAGCCATAGTCTCAAAGTCCATAAGTGCTTGAGGTGAAACACTTTTACCATAACCTGAGTGTTAATCTGTGTTATATGCAATGTGTATCACTACAAGTTTTTATCTAAAAATTCTGTATAGTTTTCATTATCTGATATTATCTCAACAAAATTACCTTCTTCAAAATCTCTATCATTAGATTAGTGTATTTTAATATCTCTTTTTTTATGACTCTTCCATGATTCGAATGTTTTAATAATTCTTTCGGAGACAATTTCTTGTTCACCATCACCACTATCTTGTGATTCTAAATCACTAGTGTCTTGTGAAAAATCGTGTTGGTCTTTATTATTATCAACTATTTCTTCCAAAGTTTCTTGGTATGGATTACCATCAAGGCTTAATTCATAATTTAGTATAGCGGCTAATGCTCTTTCATCATCTTTACCACTCTTAATAATTTCTTCCAACTCTTCTAGGCTCTGTGGCATAAAAGATACAAACCCATCATATGATTTATTATTTTCTTGTAAAAAAGCATCGAATTCCCCCTGGTCTACGCTTTCGTAGTATTTGTCAAAAGATTCTTTTAAAGTTCCTTCTAACTCTAAATCAAAATATAATTCATCACTACCATAGTTGTATTGTTTAGGGCTATGTATTTTAACAACAGTACCTGATATGATTTTTAAATCTAATTCTTTTAAAGCTGGTAGATAAAAATTTTCAAATACTTCTTTAGCACTATCAAATATAAAGCTAGTGTACTTTTCAATATCAAATTTATCCCAATATTCCTCACCATACTCTTGTTCTTTATCCAAAACATATTCAGGTGATAGTATAGAGTCATACATCCCTACATCTATAAACTCTATTAACTGTGTTCCTAATTCTATTTTCATAATAATATTTTTTTATAACTTATATATTAAAATAAAAATCCCATTTACTTATCCAATTTTTAATATATAGATTAAAATACTATCACACTATGCCAAAGCTCAAGTTTATATCATCGATTAATGAATTTATTAATGAAAGCAAAGTAAATTCAGACTTTAATTCTTTACCAAGTGATATAAAAAATATATTATCTTATGAATATGAATCACATTTTCTATCTAGTTATGATTGGAATGAAAAGCAAGATGAGTTCTCTGATAAAGAAACTTTTAATACTTGGTTAGAAGATAAAACAAATAGAGAATTCACAGAGAATATAGGTAATCTTATATCGAAAACAAGACAAGACCTAATAACTTTAAAGAAAAAAGAAAGAGCTACAAAAGCCTTGGAGTATTTCGAAGAACTAATAAAGCCTACATTAGGGAATGATGTATTAACAAAACCTTTGTCATTATTTGCAGAAATTGCAATATACAACAATCATACTATTGATGATTTGAATAATGCTTTTTCAAAGATGAATGACATTATAGACAAACAAGGTAATATTGATTATTCTAAGGTAATACCAAGTGGTGTATTTGATGGTGAAGACATTTCTCTACCAGGTTTCGAGAGATTTGTAGAAGATAATCCAGAATATATAGGCGTATTTAATGATTGGAAGAAGTTATTTGATATAGAGATTGAAATGGTCTTAAAAGAATTAAATGCTTTTAGAGATTCAACATCATATGATAGGATATATAGATTGTATAAATTCTTAGTTGAATACAAAAAGAAAATGTAAAATGCTTGTATTTAACTAATAATAGTTATATTTGTATTTAATATAAAAAAAAATAAAAGATATGGGAGTAATGAATTTTGAATCCTTCAATGAAGGTGCTAATAAAGGCTTTAGCTTAACTGATAAGGAGAAAGAATTTCTTTGGGCTAAGATGGAGGTGAGTAAGAAGAAAAGAGCTACAGAGTCAAAGAATGACCTTTACATGGTGTTAAAAGATGGTAAAGATGTTGAAGATGAAGATCAGTTTATAAAAATTCTAAATTCGTTAGAATATAAAATGAAAAAAAGAGTTAAGGATGATACTCAAAAAGCACCAAAGGGTAAATATGAGGAGGGATTTGATTCTTTACGTACTAAGCTTCCAAGCTCTTGGGCTGGTGTTAAATACTCAGTAATATCTAGACATAAGAAAAAAGATTAAATCTAAACAGTGATATGGAGTATAATGACAAAGTAGAAAAATTTAACTCGAAAAATGGTAGACAGTATTTCAATGAAAAAACATTAATAGATGATTTACCATTGAGACTAGAACTTGGTAGTAGTTCACACCACCCAGATATGACTGGTGGTTTTGCAACTTGTGATATTAAATTATGGTGTAAATTTATAGATAATGATTGGTTTATGCCATATGCTTTCAATAGAGAACAGATTCTTTCATTTATCGAAATATGTTCCAATGATGGTGAAATAATATCACTGATGAGATTACTAGCAGCTAAAATATAATAATATAGTATATGAAATTGAAAATTATGGATATGGTAAAAAGATTTTTGAATTGGATAAGACCAAAAAGTCCTTGTTGTGGAGAGCCAATGACGAGTGTGTTTGAAATGGACTTGGATAAGTTGCTTTATGAGTGTCCCAAATGTGGCAAAGAGTGGATATAATTTTATTAATTAAATCAATCTATTCTTCTCTATCTCATTAAAATCTTTTGACATAATCCTATGTGGGTGATGAAAGCCGAAACTTGGATATATTATATTCTTGAAAAAGTTGTCTAGTTCTGATATTCCAATGTCAAGTATTCCACAATCTTCTAGTATTTGAGATAATGCACTTGAATCAAATACAACGCTCTTATCTGAAGGTTGAATATACATGATAGTTTTTTCCCTACTACCTATAATAGAGACTATATAAACGCATGTATATTCTCCAATCCATACTTGTGTAGCATTACATCCGTCATAGTATTCTAATACGTTATTGATAGAACGTATTCTATCAATATTAGAATTGGTGCTAGTTTTTCTGTCTGATTTTGTACTCACCGAAGTTGGTTCTATATCTACCGAAATTGATTTAAAGTTTGTATTTAAGTAGTTAGTCACATACATATCAGATGACTTATTAGAAGTAACCAATGGTATGTTTTTATATGATGCTTTGTATACACCATTTTGCATTTCAATGGTAAAATCTTTATCATTTGATAGCTTTATCTCTTCCATTAAATCAAATCTATCTTTCGTCACAACAATGCTTTTTGGAGCAAATGTTATTTTGTTAACCATATTCCTAACTCTATCCATTATTGATAGAGTTTCTTGGTCTTTGATGTCTAGTATATTTATCATTGTAATTTTGTTTACGCAAATATACGAATAATTTACATACAAAGGGATATATTACATATTATTTTCGTCTAAAAATTTATCTAATTTATCTCGGTTGATTGTATCAAATCCATTTAGAAACCTCTTGATAAGGGAATCACCTACTATATCGGTTACTGGGGCAAACATACTCATACCTCTACTTCTAGCTTCGGATTCTATGTCTTGATTAGATGAATCTTCTAAAGAATCACTATCTTCACAATCACACTCTTCACAGTCGTCTGAATCTATCATATCCATTACATCCTCTGCATAATCTTTAATAGAATCTTCTATTGATCCCAAATCTATAGTAACTTCTTCACCAAATTCGGTTTTATCGCTAACATTATCTTCTTTTAGGACTATTTTTGCTTTTATAAAATATGTTTTTTTCATCATAACTTGTATATTATACTCTTTAGAGTGTTTATTTCTTTGTCTTAGTTATACAAATGTGTTTTGTTTAAAAAAGAATGTTAATTTTTAAAAGTTATAACCATTTTAGTGGTCTAAAATCTGATAATTTCCACACACCATCTGTTTCTTCCCTTATATTAAACACATATGGTTCTAATGGTTCTTCTGATAGTTCTGTTTCTTTATCTTTTATTTCATTTTTAATATCTTCAATATTATCATCATTAATTTCTTTATAATCAAACTTATTAATATCTATCACAGAATTCCCAATCACTAAGTCTCTTGTAACAACTTTACCACTTAAATCCACCAAAGAGTCATCATATGAGAACTGTCTTTCTTTTGATAATTTTCCCCTATACATAACTATTTTTTTAGTACGCACTTCTTTTATCGGATGATTGATGATAAAATCTATGAATTTATCATCTTTCTCTATTACAGTCTTATTTTGAACTAAAAAATTAATACCTAGCTTATCTAATCTATTCTTTATTATTTTAATCATTTCTGGTAAAGTTCCATTAGAAGCACCAATGCTAGTTAGGTAATCAGATATACCATCTCCCCATGGTAAAGTCATTAGACTCTCAACATTTTCTCTTATAAGGACTACTGATTTGACATATTTAAAAACATCTTTTATTACAGATGTTGCTATTTGTTCTTCAAATTCTTCAAATCCTTGACCATTTTTACTAAAATACCTAAAAGGTTTTATTTTGAATTTACTTGATAATTTATCACCATCTAGAACTAGCTTAAATATAGCTTGTGGACTAGAGCCTAGATAGGAGTTAAACATTTTACTTCTAGAAGTTGATATCCTACCACCACCAGCTTTATATGATTTAATCATATTATTATCAAGAACAAATAATAATTTACCATAGTCCAACACATGATATAACTCACCAACATTCTTCCTTTCAAATAGTTTAATATATTTCATTTTCGATTAGTTATGTTTTAATCATATTATTACCCAATATACCTTCTTTATACATCTTTCTTTTAATTTTCCTTTTCCAGGTACTATAATCTTTGGTATTAGATGAAGCCTTAATATGTTTAAGTGAAGTACTTTTATAAAGCATCTGATCGAAGGTTAAATTATCCCATATGTCCTTAAAATCTATGCTTAGTTGGTATATATTTTGCATTATAGCAAATATTTCAAAATCTAAAATATTTACAGTATTATAGTCTTTAGAACGCATTTTTCTCTTAACACCATTATTACTAAGTATATCAGAAATATGGCTGTTGTTTATTGTATCATCTATCCAATGTGCTAATTCGTGTCTTATACTCCCTTTAATTCTATGAGAGTAAAACTCTTCCTTAACTCCGTAATGATAAGCATTAGCTTTTGATATATCACCACTGAATTCATCTCTAATAAATTTTATTGCTGACTTATTTAACCTAAGTGATATAATAGCCTTTCCAATGTTCAGTGAGTTTAAATCCCCACTTGGTTGGTAAAAATTATCAGAATTTAAGTCATAATCATTGATAAATATATCACAAGGATTTTTAGAATGGCATTTTCTATGTATCTCTGATGTTAAAATTTCTGATGATATTATTTCCTTCATTGGTAATCTTTCTATAATACCAGTCTTATTTATTTTATTTATATAATCTTCAAAGAACGAGTATATTAATTCAACATCTTCATCTATGTCATATATTATCTTTTCTTGAATTATATATTTATCAAAATTATTTATATTAGTTTTCATTAGTTAAGTATCTTTTTTGGACTCTAGGTTTTCTTTTTCTATAATTTCTGATGCTATTCCCCAGTCTTTATAGAGTCTGTTTTTTAATCTTTTTTTAATTTTATCATCCAAACCCCACCAACTCCCAAATTTTTCTTCAAAGTCGTTTAGTACATAAGAAAAATCCCTTATTACAAAATTACCAAATCCAGTAGTCATGTCACCTATATCATAAAATGTTACATCATCTATTGCTTGAGTATATCTAGCATTCACCTCATGTGGTATACTCAAATACTCATTACTAGTTTTTTTGATAAATGCTAAGTCTGTATTACTTAATTTTCCAAATGTTTTTTCTTTCAATCTAAGTTTTTGGGCTTTAGATAAGTTTTTTTTATATTTGGTACTAACGAACTTATTATTACTCCTGTAGCTATCATAAGCATGTTGTAGTTCGTGTATTAGGATTTTATGAGAATATAGATACAAATCAAAATAATACTCATAGTATTCATTTAAAGCATCATTTTTCACTTTGTCTTTATATATCTTATTTAGACCCGATAGTAGTTTATCTGGGTTGTAAAATATATTTATATAATGTTGTGGAGTATTATTGTTTTTAGTGTTATAATAATTACCCATAATTCCTTCATCTTCCATAGATGAGTGTTTTACAACTAATTGTGTGTTTTTTATAAAATCTGATAATATATCATATTTACTATAGTCTATATTATGCAAGTAATAAGGTGGTATGAAAATAAATCCAACATTCCCTATTTTTTTATACTCTAAAGCCTCATCTCTGAACTTGATAGCTATCCCTTCTAATATATCATTGGATAGTTTAGATATTTCTTTAGTTTCGTTGTAATTTTCAAATAGTTTAATAATCATAATCTATATATTAAAATATATTTTTGATATTAACTACACAAGCACGACACATAATACTTAATATGTCGTGCTTGTTTTTAATATAATTAAAAGTGTGTATTAAATCTATTTGATAATCTTCACTACTGTTATACTCATGAAATCATCAGTTTTGTTCAAATAAATTCTGTCCTATAATTTACCAAAATAACTTTTTTCTGATATAACTATACAGTAGTTATTCATTTCATCTTTTTGTTCTTTTGTAATTTTTTCTTTTTTCGCTCATCGTAAGGTGTTTTTTAGTGATTATCAATCAATTATTATAGCCAAATATAAGCTTTTTATTTTGTTCTGAAAAGGCTTTGATAATATCTTTTTTAATATTATCTTTTGATTCAACATCTAATGAGTTTAGAATTTTTTTCTTACTAGATATTCTTTTCATTGAGACACTTCTCATTACTAATTCACTAGGGAATACTGTCCTGTCATATGCTTCTTTAAATTCTATTTTAACTTTCTTTATCTTTTCATTGTATTCTTTAGTCAATAAGTCTTTCTTTTTCTTATGTGCTTTACATTTATCACAGAACTTATCCTCATCAAATAGCATTTGGTCAAAATCTATATTGTAATATTTGTGACTATCACAGTATTGATAGTACCCTATATTATCCTTAAGCTCTTGTTTAAATTTCTTATTTATTCTAAGACTATACCTCCCAAAAATGATAACTTTGCTACTCTGTAACCAATATCCCCTTTCATCCGAAGAAATATCTACTATAGTAGAGTTATTTTTATTATAATTATCTACTATTTTTTTTGATTTAGACATAATTGACATAACCACATCTTTATCTTCATATAACACATTTAACAAAGATTCGCATCTATCTATTATTAATTTGTGAGTTTCAATATCAGCCATATTCATTATTTAATTTTAAAATTAATAAGGTATATATTCAACAACGAACCACATCCATAAAAAGTGGAACACTTGATCTACAACAAAATGCCCCCATGGTAATGTATTTTGTTTTAATTCACTTTGAAATGATCCAACAGTTTTACACCACCAAGCTACAAATGAAGTTCTATCTTGTAACCAGTGTTGTGTAAAGATTAATACAAGTTGTAACCAAGTTAATTCAGTAAAAAGAAATGGTATCATATACAATAGAACATGTACAGTACAAATCCAAGAACTTTTCTTCTTACCAACTGCCATCCAGTCATTTTGAAGTAAGAAGTCTCCAATAAAGTGTGCTAGTACATAATTCATAATTCGCAGATTTTTTTAATCAAAAATCTGTTATAATTAGGATTTTTAATGCCTTGAACATACCACATTACTTGACATGTGTCTAAAAAAGAGAAATCATCTATGTATGGTTTTAGTTTCTTCTTTTTCTTACGTGGTATTCTTTTTTGCCCGAAGAATCTAACATGACCATGGTTTTTTGGAGCTGTGAAATGTTTGTCTAAATCTTCATATTCTATTTTGGTATTTACCATAATTTTTAATATTTATCAATTAATACTACAGTTTTTTTGTTTGGATTATCAATATCCCCTGTATATGAATTAATGCTCCATTGGTATCTAGCTTTTGGCAATGGGAATTTAAGGGTATCCCAGTTGCTGCTATCATTTGTATCTGATACAAAATAATTATCAGTACTCACACCACAGTTCATAAATCCTCTAGGGATTTCCACTTCAATAGTCCTTCTACTTCTACTTGATATATATCTTTTTAATCTTGAAACATACCACCTTATTTTGTGAAATCTTGGTTGTCTTTCCTCGTTATTCATTTTTTATTATTTTTTGTTATTAAGTTCACTGATTCTTAGGAGTATTAATATTAGGATAAATGTTATAGATACAAACGCAACTTTTAAATCAGAATCTAAATTCTTAGTTTTGCTACTTAAATAAAAAAATCCTACTATTAATGTTATTAACAACGGATTAATAAATGGTTTAATACTTTTCATTGTATAAAGTTTTTTATAAAAAAATCCTCGGTGCTTAGCTTTTCTGTTAAGCTATGTAGGTCTAAATCATCTTCTACCCAATAGAATACCCTTTTGTCTAATTTAGATTCGAAATCACCAATACCAAATGTAACCTCTTCGGTCTCTTTAGTACTTTTCCATTCTATAATAGCATTTACTAGATTTGTCATTTATGTTATTGATATATTTATTTATGCAAATATAATAAAATAATTGGATAATGAACACCTCTATATTACTTTATTATTGATAATATGAGTTTCGTGAAACACATTCACAATCATAGTAAGTTTTTTAATATATACTCTATGAAATATATAAAAACTTACAAAATATTCGAGAATGCTAGTCCTAACTTCCCAACTACAAGGGATGAAGTTATAGAAGTTTGTAGAAAGTATAAAATTGAAAATTACACCATTAATGATGATTTAAGTATTGATGTTAATGGTGATGTTGAATTAGATAGTAAAAATTTAAAATACTTACCACTTAAATTTAATTACGTGAGTGGTGATTTTTACTGTCATGATAATAATTTAGAATCATTAGAAGGTAGTCCACAAACAGTAGGTGGTGGCTTTTTATGTGCTTATAATAAATTAAAGACATTAGAAGATAGCCCACAAACAGTAGGGGCTTTTAATTGTTCAGATAATGAATTAAAGTCATTAGAAGGTTGTCCATCAGTAGTGAATGGTAATTTTCTATGTGATGATAATGAACTAGAAACATTAAAAGGTAGTCCACAAACAGTAGAGGGGAATTTTGAATGTTCTTTTAATGGATTAAAGTCATTGGAGGATTGTCCACAAACAGTAGATGGTAATTTTTATTGTTCTCATAATGAATTAGAATCATTAGAAGGGTGTCCACAAACAGTAGGTGGTGGCTTTTCTTGTTCTTATAATAAATTAAAGACATTAGAAGGCAGTCCACAAACAGTAGGTGAGGATTTTCATTGTTCTGGTAATGAATTAAAATCATTAGAAGGTTGTCCACAAACAGTAGATGGTATGTTTGATTGTTATAGTAATGAATTAAAATCATTAGAAGGTAGCCCACGAACAATAAATGGTCGTTTTAGTTGTTCTAATAATGAATTAAAAACATTAAAGGGTAGTCCACAAACAGTAAATGGTGATTTTAA
>Ga0306912_1000308_pt1 | contig 30219 bp, 29 predicted proteins | sample AntRauFillE10628_FD_190443 | JGI IMG/M metagenome (GOLD analysis project Ga0306912, IMG submission 190443) | Saline lake microbial communities from Rauer Islands, Antarctica - Metagenome Filla E10 #628 (v2) (version 2) | ecosystem: Environmental > Aquatic > Non-marine Saline and Alkaline >...
AGGAAGTTGACAAAGCCCTTAGTGCCAGTTCGTTTTGGCGCAGCTTGGTGGAACAGAACAGGGAGAACCCGGATACCTTTTCCGCTGACAAAATATATGAGGAACTCCGCCGGTATGAGTTTGGAAACATGCCGGGACTGCTTCAACTGAAAAAAGCCCTGCTCGAATATATTGCGGATTGTTTGATATCAGGCGATCGCTTTTATATCCATATCAACGGGCGGGGCAGCGAAACGGTTACTGATCTGCTAATGGAGCTCCGTCAGTATAAAAAAGCAGAAAAACTGATCCTGCACAGGATTGAACATCATCCCGACGACGTACAGATTCGATATTCTCTTGCACAAATCCAGTGGCTAAGCAAGCAACAAGGGGAGGCCAGAAAGAACTATGCGCGGGCCCTATTGCATGATCCCTGCCAAGTACCCTTACACAGGATTTTATACCAACAGCTCAACAACCTTATCGAAGGCGTCGGTACCGAAATGGCTCCGGCTTATGGATGGGTGCGCGGTGTGTTGCCACTGGTTTTGAATCGGCAAGAGGTAACCTATTGCAGCGGTACACACCGCAGGGCTGTGGACTGCTACCGGCTGCTATATCAGGCGGATAAAGCATTAAAAAAGAATGATTTAGATTCTTGTGTTGAGCACAGGAAAAATTTGAAAGCCGAAGCTCCGGAATTGTATGATGAGTATTTTGCACTCTTGACGAAGCGGCATAAGTGAGGGTGCCTGCCGCTACCGGTGACAGAACTGGCTTATGAAAAACATCGCATTTCGTATATCGAAAATCTCATCAATCGAATATCCGTATCGAACCATCTGGTGGATTGATTTTCGATTGATAAGACGTAGCGATTTCCGATTTCCGATCTGAGTATGAGATACTATTTCAACTGGTGACAAATTCAACTTTCTGTCACCTTTTAAATAGTGTTGCCCAGCCTTTTGGGGCGAAATTAGTGGCTTGAGATGACTGCAGAAAGAAAGTGTATTAGTCCAGAGTAGAACATCAAATAAGAATCCTACTCCTGCGGGTTAATCATAAAATTGAGCCCCGTTGGATCCAGAAAATTATCATATCGCTAAATATTGATTTATGAAGACTTCAGAAACTGAAAAAAAGCTTGAATTCCTGGACAAACTGCTGGAAAAGAACCCCAACCTACAACAACAGTTTGTGGAATACATGCAGGATACCGAAAATCTCTCAGACGATGATCCATCAGAGAATATAGTACAAATGGCCCGGGAGCTGGCAAAAGAGCTGGAGGCACTTGACCTGGACAACCCGGACTGGGAGAATTACACACCCCGGCATAGTGGCTATATTGAAGAGTGGGAAGCGTACATGCACATGGCCGAAGATAGGGTAAGGGACGTACTTGAGAATCACGAAACGGACTTGGATGTCGACTTCTCCAAAGGTAAAACTGATCTGGCCCTGTTGGGCTTTGTGGCCGGGTATGACGCCTGCCTGAAAGCCGAATTGCAGGATGAGTACGACAGCTTGGGAGATGCGGTTTTCTTTCTTAAAGAAGAGATGAGTGACATGCAAAAAAGGATCATTCAAAAACTGCACTCTATAGTTTTTCCCAACCGGCAGGTGTATGATTTTTTGGAGGTTTTTTTCAACCATTTTAAAAACCATCATCATTCTGATGAAGAATATCTCCGGTTTTTTGAACCCTTGCTGCTTGCATTATCCACAGAGAAGGAGCTGGCTGAACACACGATCCGCCTGTTGGAAGAGAAGAAGATCCCCCGCCACTATATACCGCGTGTGGCAACGGAACTATACAAGGTTACGGAAAATAGAGAGAAATGGATGGAGGAAGCAGAACATCTGTTTGAAGAGGATGTAGAGGTGGCCCGGGATTTGCTAACGGAGTACAGCCAAACCAACTATTCCGATTTCATCCGGACAGCGAAAAGACTGTGGCAGGCCGACCGATTTAAAAAAGAATTGGTCTCTTTTATATTTGAACACATTGACCAGAAACAGTCCCCGAAATTCTATAAGGACGTATTGCTTTGGCTCACATCCACCAACAAAAGCGTCTCAAATTTTAAACTCTTACGTAATGTGCTAACCAGGGAAGAGAAAGAGAAATTTATCCAGGCCCATAAGGGAAACCTTGTATTTTTCACCAGGATGCTTGAGCAGGAGCAGCGCTATGAGGAAATTTTGCAATTCATCAAAAAAAACCTGGATTCGTGGCACTTTAATAAGATGTTGACGTCGATCATTAAACCTTATCCGGAAGAAAGCTTTAAAATCCTGGAGCAGAAAATTTTGTCAACGCTTGAAACTGAACGTGGAAGAGGCGTCTATAAAATAATTGTGGAATGGCTGCAGCTTGCCAGGCAAATCAAGGGGATGGAAGCTCGTACCAATCAATTAATTCAACGCCTTTACAACTGGAAACCGGCACTGCCCGCATTGAAGGACGAACTGCGTCAGGCCGGAATAAGATAATTTTTTACCTGTAAGGAATTTGTGTTTCCGCGATCATACTCAAAAGATTCCCCACTCCAGGGCAACGTCACTAACTTTATATTTCTATTCTATAAAGAATTGTATGAAAGCATACTATTGGATGGTGATGTGTTAGTGGTCTAAATCGGTCCGGCCTTTGATTGCTGAAGGAGGTGTTAGTTTTGCGGGGAGTGCATACGATGTTTGTAAAAACCTACCGGATCAATCTTTGATTAGAGTGACAAAGCGATATGGATCTTTGTAATCTCCCATCGAGGGGAGTCCCACGCCTTTTGCGTGGGGAGGGGTGTTCACATCGCAAAACGGACCGAAAATCCCGACTGAAGGAATCACCAGCCCGGCGGGTTTCCCCAACGGTATGCCTTTGGCATGGATACTTTTGACCGTTCACCTGTCCCCGCGGAAAAAGTATCGGGGAAATGCTTTGATATTAATTTGTGAGTTCAGGAAAGTTTGTGGGTAGAGGTCTAATTTTCCAAAGTTAAACAGAGTAGTTAGTTCGGAGAACCTCCAAGGTTAGCGATCCCTTTTGTAGTGTATTTACCCTGTTGAATCTTATTAAAATGTAACATGGTGCTGAACAAAACAACCTGGAAGTGTACGTAGCGGAGCGACGTTCCTGCCAGTTGTGAATTGGAGAGGATATTTGTTGCTACAAAAAAATAAGAGCCGGCAATCGCGACTCTTGCAGGAGCCCACGCAAACTGTAAAGATAATACTGGCACGCGTGGCCACTCTGCCCAGGTCGCTGAACAAACAACCTCGTCTGCTTACCCACAAAATTTCCTGTAGAACCGTTTTTAATAAGCTTATTTTAAAAGATTTGAATGTGTGAATAAAATTTTCCAAGGTTAGCCCGGTGATGTATTATTTACAATACCAATAGGTAAGAAAGGCTATGGGGAATTCATCGGGGCAAAGAGATTAGTCCAGTTTTTTAAATAATAAACTGTACATTCAGACAACCTATCTGATCGAGGTATGAGCTTCAATAGATTGGTTAAACACCATTTAGCAAGAGGGTAATTCGCATATTCAGTTAATCACCTTGTATATTTTTTGTCAGTAGGTGAAGAAGTCTCAAAAAGGAAATAAGACTACCGAAGGTTTGAAATAGTTTCGATTAATTGGTTTATAGTCAATTATTATGCGCTATAATAAACTGTATTAATCATCTTGATGGTTTTGAATAGTTTCAATAAATTGGTCATAAGTCAATTAATTGATACCAAAATAAACTAATGGCGACCAATCAAAAGAATACCAAGCTCATTAAACTGCTTTCGGAGTGGAAGGATGGGGTAGTATATACTTCCCCCTGGTTATCCAAAAATGGCTACACGCCGGATATGCTTTTTGGTTATAAAGAAAGCAACTGGGTGAAGTCGATAGGCAGGGGAGCGTATGTAAAAGCGCAAGACGAACCCCTGTGGGAGGGTGCCGTGCATGCTTTGCAAAATCAGCTTAATTATTCCATACACGTTGGTGGGGAGACCGCATTAGAGCTGCGAGGAGTTCGTCATAATGTAAGTCCTCGCCTGAACGAATGTAATCTGTATACCCCTTCAAAAAGAAAGCTTCCGGCTTGGTTTACTTCTTATGATTGGGGGGTTGAGATAAAGCTGCATATATCTACTTTGTTTTGGGAAAAAGATCTGGGAATAAAATCGATGGAATTAAAAAACAGTGTGCCCATACCAGTGGCTGCCCCGGAGCGTGCTATACTGGAGCTACTCTCTCATGTTAATTCAAAGCCAAAGTTTTTGAAGGGATGGCACCTGATAGAAGGGATGATGACGTTAAGGCCGAATTTAGTCCAAAGACTTCTAAGAAACTGCAAATCAGTTAAGGTAAAACGTTTGTTTCTATTCATGGTGGAGAACAATGAGTTACCCTGGTACAAAAAATTAAACGTTAATGAAATAGATCTCGGTTCAGGGAAAAGAACGATAGTGGAAAATGGGAAACTGGATAATAAGTTTAAGATAACCGTACCGGAAGAGCTGATAGAAAAATCATGAATATAAGAGAGACTCTTTACTTTAAACAGGTTGACCTGCTTTTAAACATTTTGCCACTCGTTTCAAGAATTGAGGATTTTGCTTTGAAGGGTGGTACTGCTATAAATCTATTTGTTCAAGATTTTCCACGTTTATCGGTCGATATTGATTTGACATACCTCCCGATACAAGACAGGAAAACGACACTGGAGCGTATAGATAGCCATCTGAAAGAAATAGGAAATAGATGTCAACAGTATCTGCCGGGTGTAGAACTGAATTACAAAGAAAAACAGAGCCTTTCTTATGGATTGATAGTCAATCGCAAAGAAATTGTTGTAAAGATTGAGCCGAATTTAACATTACGAGGCTCAGTATTTCCGACAATTACGCTTCCACTCGCAAAAAACGTGGAGGGGATATTTGAAAGAACAATGGAGATAAGAACATTATCGATTGAAGATCTTTATGGTGGAAAACTCTGTGCTGCCTTAGACCGGCAGCATCCTCGAGATCTGTTCGATATGTATCATCTGTATAGAAATGAAGGAATCACTGATAGAATACGACAGGCATTTATCGTCTATCTTTTAAGTCATAATCGCCCGATAGCGGAGCTGCTCGATCCACAATTAAAAGACGATCTTGATGAAACATTCCGGGAATCATTTGAAGGTATGGCTTTTGATCCTGTACCAATGGATGATATGGTGGAAACCTGGAAAACGGTTGTCTATACGTTGAATCACGATTTTACTGAAGATGAACGAGAATTTATACTGAGCTTTAAACGGAAATCGCCGGAGTGGGGTCTGTTTCCCGTCAATGAGATTCGCCACATGCCGGCTATCCAATGGAAAATGATGAATCTGGAAAAAATGAGTTCTAAAAAACTTAAAGCTGCCTACGAAAAACTGGAGCGAGTACTCAGAGGCTGAATCAATACGGATAAATGGATCCCTTTCACCGATGATTGACGATCTCATTTAGCTCTTCTGGTGTTGTTAATATGATTTTGTAGTACAGAGAGTATTTCTTTAAATATTTATAAATCTGAAAAGTGATTTAAAATTGCTTTTGGTTCAAATACAAGGTCTTTATAACCTGAGTTCGATTATAGAAACGAATGCAGAAGTCTCCCCTAATAAGGGGAGATATAGAGGGGTGTTCATCGGTTTCTAAAATTCTGATGACCATCCCCCATTCCTCCCCCTTTTTTCGCTACGGCATCCCTTCGGGGAAGGGGGACTATCAATAACTTGATTTATTAATCGAACTCAGGTTTATAAGTTATGGATCTTGAAAATGACCCAGTCGTAATGAGTAAGTCAATCGTACAATTTATGAAAACTCATAGTGGGTACGCCACCATGAATGAGTTTAAGGAAGCAGGGATTCATACGCGCAAAATTCGTGAGGCTGTGGACAAAGAGTTTATCATGAAAATTAAACCAGGTCTTGATAAGCTTCGAGATTTTCAAAGAGATGAATACGAAGGGTTTGTAGATATACACGCCGCCAATGAAAACGCAGTTATTTGCCTTGGGTCAGCCCTGGCCTATCATGAACTTACCACATTCAATCCATCAAGAATTGATGAGGCTGTACCAAATATCACGTATAATTTTGAGCTGAATTATACACCCATTATTGTCTATTATTTTTGAGAGAACGTGTACAAAGCTGGTGTTGATATAGTTGATAGTGACTACGGCAGTTTCAAAGTGTATAACAAACCAAAAACCGATTTCGACATGTTCCGCTAAAGAAACAAACTTGGAGAAGATTTGGCGCCGGAAGGACAGCAAAACTATCTGGACTGGTCGGATTCAAACCTCAACGAACTTAGTAACTATATGAAGATTTGTAGGGTGAAAACGGTAGTGGAGCCATACGAAAAAGCGATGGTAGTCAGGTGAAAGGATTCATATGTCACCCAGTGACTACTCAGTAAAACAGATGGGTGGGATGGTCCTAAACAAGGCACCATCTAGTACTCCTCTATAATATTTCATATTTGGTATAAAAAGTATATATTATACTTCATATATGAAATGTTATGAATATAAAACGTCCTACATTACTTCCCAAGCACGAACGTATGCTTCAGCAAGTCGGAGAACAGTTCAAGCTGGCTCGCTTGCGAAGAAAATTAAGTGCCGAGCAGGTTTCGGAACGAGCAGGTATTGGTACATCAACACTCTGGCGAATCGAAAAGGGTGATCCGGGTGTGGCGATGGGAAACTATTTCCAGGTTCTTGTCGCCCTGGGACTGGACAAGGATATATTAGAACTGGCTTCAGATGATGAGCTTGGGAGAAAAATACAGGATGCCGAGTTGACGACGAAGAAAAGAGCCCCAAAAAGAGGGGCTAGTTCGTAATGGCTGCAGATCAGCAACGAAAAGAGATATTGGTCTACTCACATCCTACGGTACAACAAGAACCCATATTAATGGGAAAGTTGAATGCAACAATTGTCAGAGGAAAAGAGATATTTGCATTTGAATACAGCTCCGATTTTTTAGAAACAGATTCAGTATTTGAAATTGATCCGAACCTGAAGCTGTATAAAGGCCCGCAGTACCTCAGTGAAGAGGAGCGAAATTTTGGAATTTTTCTGGACTCTTCACCAGATAGATGGGGACGCGTACTGATGGACAGGCGTGAAGCAATGATAGCCCGAACAGAAAAAAGGCCACCGCAAAGATTGATGGAACCGGATTACCTGCTTGGTGTTTATGATGAATCGAGAATGGGAGCACTAAGGTTTAAAACAGATGAAGAGGGACCATTTTTAGATGATGATCCGGCATATTCCACACCTCCGATGACATCACTCAGGGAGTTAGAGCGTGCAACGAATGAACTTGAACAGGATGCATCATTGGATGACACAGAGTACTTAAAACGATTGTCGCTTTTGATTGCTCCGGGGTCATCCTTGGGTGGGGCCAGGCCAAAGGCAAGCGTCAGATCGGAAGATGGACACTTATGGATTGCAAAATTTCCCAGTAAAAATGATGAATTTGATGTTGGAGCCTGGGAGTACTTGATCTATAAACTTGCCTTAAAGTGTAAGGTGGATATGGCTCAATCAAGGGCTGAAAAATTTTACTCCGATCAAACAACATTTTTGACGAAACGTTTTGACCGGGATGACAAGGGGAAGCGCCAACACTTTTTCTCTGCCATGACACTTCTTGGTTATCTGGATGGGGAGGACGCTCAGGCTGGGGTAAGCTATCTTGAATTGGTTGAACTGCTACAAGAACGCGGTGCCAATAGTGGCTGTGATTTAGAACAGTTATGGAGACGGATTGTGTTCAGTATTTGCGTATCCAATACAGATGATCATTTAAGAAATCATGGATTCATGCTTACAAATAACGGATTGATTTTGAGTCCGGCATATGACCTCAATCCAAACCCTAAAGGTTACGGTCTAAATCTGAATATTGATGAACAGGACAACAGGCTGGAGGCGGATTTAGCCTTCAGAGTTGCACCTTTTTTCAGATTATCCCAAGCCAAAGCTAAACAGATCATGAAGGAGATCGAACAGGTGGTTGCCGGCTGGAAAACTGATGCTGAAAGATTAAACATAAGCAACAGAGAAATCGAACAAATGTCGCCTGCATTTCTTCCGTATCTGTAACCTGAACCGCAAATTATGTTTCTTAAAAATCACCAGTTTTTCAGACTCTGATCTATTAGAGTTTTTTACTCTACAGAACATGATCAGGTTAAACGCTAATGAATCTCATTAAACTAAATCCGTTACTGGTAAACACTATGATGTTTATAACTAACAATTTACTAACCAATAAGAAATCTGCACAAGTGTTAAGAGAGATGATGCTTGTTTTAAGACTTACATAAATGTCATTGTTTCACTCTCAGAGTACAAACAAGTTTTAAGGGGAGAAAAAGAAGAGTTTGTTTCACAATTGTTTTACAGTAGAAAATAAAAAAGCCGTAAAGTGTTGTTAAATTTCACTTTACGGCTTGATCAACGTACCTCGGGCCGGGCTCGAACCGGCACTGGCATTTAAATACCAATTGGATTTTAAGTCCAACGCGTCTACCAATTCCGCCACCGAGGCAAATTTTTTAAACTTTTGTTTTCCAATGACTTAGATCAGATATCGGTAGTTGAAAAAACTCTCACATATCGTACTTCTGCTCCCGATTTTCAGACATCTTACTGTCTATTTGGTATCTAAAAATCGATGTTTCTTCCGTGTGTTCAGTCTTTTAAAGAACTTGCCGTAAAACAGACGTGAAATATAGAGGATTACGAATTACTTTGACAACGTTTTTTTAGTATTTTTGCCGTCAATTTTTGTGACTGCTAACCAGAATGTAATTGATGTTTCATCATGGCTGAAAAGAATGCTGTAAAGAAAAACGAGCAAAAGAACATCTACCTTGTCAGGCTAAATAATTTGTATCGTTATTTGAAAGAGGGGAATGCACGCGTTTGTATGAACGATTCCAAGGGGGATACCTCATCCACTGTTACTTACATCTCAGGTGATGGTGCCTATAATCTAAAAGATCTGTTTTATCAGGGGTGCAATCTTGATTCAGAACGGGCATTAAAAGAGACAACCGGCTATCGTTCATTTACCGAAACCAATGAAATTGGACGATTTGCCAACATTCATCCCAAGCATAAAGATGTCATTAAAAGTATTCAGTACAGTTTCAAAGATGAGATAGTTGAAGTTGCTCCTTTACGGGATATCAGTGAAACCAAGAAAGATCTATTCATGATCAAGAATTTCACGTCATACAATTTTGCTAACATCCGTAAAACGTACAAATCTGCAGCTTTTGATATTAAAGATAGGATATTGAAGTTGTTAACTGAGGGAGTAAGAAATAATGAAAATGAGATAGATCCTTATTTTAGAAGTCAGTATAAAGTGGACCGATTCATCAATAAGGCTGGACATGGCATCTGTCTTTTTAAATCATTTCAAATGCAGCATATTGAATACTTTGACTAGGATGTCAGAGATGATTTAAACGAAATATTGGAATACTGGGAGAGTAATTTTGACCCTTCCGATATAAATTTTTTTGGCGCTCCAAATTACACTATCGTTCCGGGTAATAGTAAATATGACTCGTCCGGATGGAAGAATGACTATGATTTTTAAAAAAAAATGAAACAGACCTATCTCCGCATAGCGATATTTTTGCGGATAAAAATTTATGGGTTTGTAATAGTCGCTACTATCGCATGTTCGAATTAAAAGAAAGACTCTACAGGATAAATATAAATGAGTGGCCAAAATATACACAGGCATTGGCACTGTTAATGATGGCAGAATATTCGGTAATCCGAAATTGGATACTCGACACAGCACTTTATGAAACTTTACATAATGTCTTGTATTCCGTTCGGTATTCCTCCGATATCGGTAAGGGTGAATATGTTCTTGAGCGTAATCTTACAGCCGAAGAGTTATCAAAAATTTTAGAGGAGTATAACTTTGAAGTGCAACTGGATGATGCTTTTCAAGTCGAAGGGAATACAGTCCTTAATACTCCCGTTGATCGATATGGATCCAGTATAGGAACTGATTTTTTATACGACCACACAATTATTCACTATTTCTTAAAAAAGGCTGTTTTTCTGAATTTTTATAATGAATTGGCAAAGCATTTTGGGTTTATGGACGACGGAATAGTTTTGGATCTCAATGCGATAAACGCCCATTTTCGATCTCAAATAATAGGTGAAATGCCCGTCACAGAATTTAGTTCAAGCTTAGTGACGCTGTTAAGGTAAACTGGCCCGACCTTTTAATTGTGAGCCACGTAATTCTTGTGGCATACGTAAAACCGCAATTAATGATTAACGCAAATGAACCTTTCTTTTTATTTAACCTATGGTGAAGCTGTTGAGTATCTGTGCCAGCAGCTACATCAGAAAGTAAGCTATTATGACCATGACAATCTCATTCGAGCAAAAGACATCGAACCTCCCCAGCTGATAGGAGGACGAAGGCTTTGGTCTATTGCCAATCTAAAAGAAACTGAAAAAGCTCTGCGTATTCGGCGAGCAAAAAGGCCTGTACTCACTGGCAAAAGAATCTTTTCCAGAATGAAATACCATTCATATAATGATTATTATTATTTTGTATATTATGTATGATTAATCATTCGTTATGCAATAAAATAAACGGTTATGAATGAAATATCATACATAAATATGGCTTCAATGAGTGATAAAGCCCTGATTAAACAAATAGGCGCTTTTGTAAAACATCATCGTTTACGTCAAAACAAGACTCAGGATGAGATAGCGGAAGTGGCTGGAATCAGTCGATCCACTCTGAGCCTTCTTGAACGGGGTGAAACAGTTACAATTCTGACACTAATACAGGTTCTTCGGGTACTTGATCAATTACAAATTATGGATGCTTTTCGGGTGGATGAGACGATCAGTCCAATGGCTCTTGCTAAATTAGAGAAGGAGAAGAGAAAGCGAGCAAGCAGACAAGACCGTCAGGATCAGAAATTAAGCGAGTGGTAGCTATGAAAACCGCATTTGTGCATATCTGGGATGAATTGGCAGGAGCCGTTGCATGGGATGATTCAACCGGTGTAGCAAGTTTCGAATATGATGACGCTTTTAAACGCGAAGGCTGGGATCTTGCACCACTAAAAATGCCGATAAAAAGCAGCGAGAGCATATTCTCTTTTCCCAACCTTCGAAAAAAGGCTAATACGGAGCCGGACTGTTTTAAAGGTCTCCCCGGAATGTTGGCTGACTCTCTGCCTGATAAATACGGAAATCAATTAATTAATCGCTGGTTGGCTCATCAGGGGCGTTCAGGGAACAGTATGAATCCGGTTGAAACACTCTGCTTTATCGGAACGAGAGGAATGGGAGCACTGGAGTTTGAACCGGCAACATTGAGCAGCGCCAAAAAATCATTTGATGTTGAGGTGAGTAGTTTGGTGGAGATTGCGCAGAAAATGCTGACTAAACGAGAACAGTTCGAAACAAATTTACAGAAACAGGATGAACAAGCCATTCGTAATATCCTGAAAATTGGTACCTCTGCCGGTGGAGCAAGGCCTAAAGCTGTCATCGCGTACAATGAGAAAACCGGCAATGTAAAATCCGGGCAAACAATAGCTCCCAAAGGGTTTGAGCACTGGCTAATTAAACTGGATGGGGTAAGTGATATTCAGCTCGGAGAAAGTTACGGTTACGGACGGGTAGAGTACGCCTACTACTTGATGGCCAAAGATTGCGGAATAGATATGATGCCATCTAAACTGTTTGAAGAGAATGGCCGTGCACATTTTATGACAAAACGATTTGACCGGAAAGGATCAGACACAAAACATCATATTCAAACACTCTGTGCTATAAAACATTATGATTACAATGATGTGAGAAGTTACAGCTATGAGCAGTTATTCCAGACGATGCGCGAGCTGAGACTGACATACCCGGAAGCAGAACAGATGTTTAGACGAATGGTATTTAATGTTTTATCCAGAAACTGTGACGATCATACCAAAAACTTTTCTTTTCGTTTGAAGAGGGATAAAAAATGGGAGCTGGCACCGGCGTATGATTTGTGCCATTCGTATCGACCTGACAGTGAATGGGTAAGCCAGCATGCACTTAGCATAAATGGAAAGCGAACAGGAATTAACCGAAATAACTTGCTGGCATTGGCGGAATCGGTCAATATCAAAAAAGCAGATCAGATTATCGATCAGGTGCAATCTGTTACTAATCGATGGCCTGAATATGCGGAGTCTGCAAATGTAAAATCGGAGCTGAGAAATGCAATAGCAAAAACTCTGATTCGTGTGTAATCACATGCTTTTCCATTTTGTAACACTGTTCTTCTCGATTTCCGGGTTAGATGTTCAAAAATCACTGCTAATTCCAGAGAACTCAATTAATTCCGGGATAATCCGTGCAATTCCAGATATGCTTTTTAATTAATCATTTAGGACTGTTTTTATAAATAAATCGGTAATTCCGTAATTGATCGAATAGATAATCGGGAATACTCGATATTTGATGCCTTTCTTTAATACATCGTGGTTTAAACAAAAAGTATAAACACACTATAATGTGTTATTCCGTCTTTTATGGTCCCCTGAACATCTAAAATCAACCAATATCACATTATAGTGTGAAATTTATTATATTAATCCTTGGAAAGTTAATAATTTCACTTAAAATCACATTATAATGTTGGTTTCTGAAATCGGTAAACAGATAAAAGAGCGAAGGGATACGCTCGGGATTACACAGCCTGATCTGGCCGAGATGGCGGACGTCAGTGTGAATACACTTTATAAGATTGAGACCGGGCAGGCCAATCCAACCGTAAAGGTGTTAAATAAAATTGCCGAAATATTGGGAATGGAGTTTAAACTGACCGTTAAGAAGCCTGAGGTATGAGTATGAAGTCAGCCGATGTATATAGAAATGGAGAGCTTGTTGGGGTGCTTACCCGACATGACAAAACCTCTTATGAGTTCGAATATGACGATTTATGGTTTAACAATCCGGAGAAACCACCCGTCAGTTTAACAATGCCTAAAACCCAAAAAACCTATAAGGCCGATCACCTGTTTCCCTTTTTCTTTAATCTTTTGTCGGAAGGGGTGAATCGTAAACTTCAGTCGAGGCAGTTGAAAATTGATGAGAAAAACTACTTCGACCTGCTTCTGGCAACGGCTCAAGCAGATACGATTGGTGCTATCACTCTTAATCCAAAAAATTCGTAAGGTTGAATTTACCAGAAATAAAATATTGTCCCGGTACCCTGGCAGAAGGTTATGATACCTACAGTCCTACTTGTTTAAAACGGGTATTCAACGGCAGAAAGGTCAGCCACTTTCTTCCATACAATCCACCGGATGTGAGTGAAGAGGATGCCGAAAAGTTTCAGCAGAATCGAAAACGGCTTTCTATCTCCGGTGTACAGGAGAAGGTGTCCTTATTGCTTGAAAAAAACATACTGCGATTAACAGAAGAGGGAGAGCAGGGCACCTATATTCTCAAGCCAATTCCGAGAGATTTAAGGAAGGTGAACCAGGTGCCTGCCAATGAACATCTTACCATGCAGATTGCCCGACAGGTTTTTGATATCCATACCGCAGAAAATGCCCTGATCTTTTTTAAGAATGGAGATCCCGCCTATATCACGAAACGGTTTGATGTAGCTGAAGATGGTAAAAAGATCGGGAAAGAGGATTTTGCCACGCTTGCTGGCAAAACAGCCGAGACAGCAGGACCAAACTTCAAATACGAGTACAGCTATGAAGAGATGGCAGATCTTGTTCGACACTATATCCCGGCAGCCATGGTGGAACTGGAAAAGCTCTTTTCGCTGATTCTGTTTAACTACCTGATCTGCAACGGCGATGCTCATCTAAAAAATTATGGGGTGATTGAAACCAAACAGGGAGATTACATTCTGAGCCCTGCCTATGATCTGATCAACACCAGCCTTCACGTAGATGATACAGCAATAGCACTGGATGGCGGCCTCTTTAAGAACGACTATACTACTGAAAGTTTTGAAGCCAATGCCTTTTATGCATACGACGATTTCTATGAATTTGGACTTAAAATCGGATTGATAAAATCCCGTTTGGGCAAGATTCTGAACAAATTCAGGTCAAACAGCGAAAGCGTTCAATCATTAACAGAACACAGTTATCTGAATAAGGAGCTAAAAAAAGCCTACATGGTCTCTTACCTGAATAAACTGAAAGCGCTGAACTATTCGATGGCCGGGAGGATTTGAATGAGTCTTTATCATTTTTCTTGCTCTACTTTATTCAGCCACCCCGCACACTGCGCTTCCGGTATTTAGCTCCATGATATTTTGGTTTGTGATACCAGTTACGGTTATTATTTTAGGTATCATTGTGTATCAGCAGTGTATTACAATAAATAAAAGGATTCTTTCAATAAGCCAAAAAGGTGTACATATCATGATAACTACTGCCTATCAAATAAAACTCGAACTTTCAGGTTCAAAACCAAAAATATGGCGGAGATTGATCATTCCCGGCGATATGCTGCTGAGTGACCTCCACAAAGTGATTCAAACGGCCATGGGCTGGACCAACTCCCACCTGCACCAGTTCGCAAAGGGGAGGGTCTTACTGGAACCGCCGCCCGAAGATGACTTCTGGGAACCTACAGGAATCGATTACACCGATTATACCGTTGACAGGCTTTTGGAGGAGAAGAACGATAAGATCCGCTACGACTACGATTTCGGTGATGGCTGGGAGCACAACATCACGCTCGAAAAGGTGATGAAAGATTATGATGGTAATTTGCCGGTTTGTACGGCCGGAGCCAAGAACTGTCCGCCCGAAGATATAGGTGGGATTTGGGGATTTCAGGAGTTTAAAAAGGCGATGAAAAATCCTTCTCACCCGGAGCATGAAGAGTATAAAGAGTGGGTTGGAGAGCACTACGATCCGGATTACTTTGATCTGGAAGAGATAAACGAGATACTGAAGGAGGATGATTTCGGGGTGTTTGGGGCATAACGCCATCCAAACGTTACTGCTTTGAGGGACAGACTGTATCACCATAAGAACAATAGACGCAACACTCCCCTTCTTTCGGTTTGATTACGGTTTCACACCTCGGGCACTGCCAGAAATATTGACAGGAATCCACGGGCATCGTCTCGTTGACGTTGTTTCTGCAATTTGGACATGTTAATGTAGATTCAGTTTTCATGTTATAGCCTGAGGTTTTTCCCTGGTTCATTTTTCCCTTCAAGAGCCTTCAAAATGGGGCAATCACCTTTAGGACCGTTGCCGCTACAGGAATCTATCAGTTCTGTAAGGGTAACTTTGATCCTGTTTAGATCGTCAATTTTGGAAACGATATCCCTATATTTCAGCTCCGCTTCATGTTTTATATCGGTACAGGTCGTTTCATCATCTATTTTTAAATTGAGGAGGTCATCAATTTCGGAGAGCGTAAACCCAAGCTCCTGGGCCCGCTTGATAAACCGAATCTGATCCACATGTCGTTGCGAAAAAAGCCGGTAACCGGAATCCATACGGTCCGGTTCGGGAATCAGATTCCGGCGCTCGTAGTATCGAATGGTCTCTTTATTTACACCGGCCAATGCTGCGGCTTTCCCAATCTTAAATTGTGATTTGTACTTCATCGAATGTGGAACATCCTGTTAAAGGTTGAACATGTCTGCCAATATGTTAACGAAATCATGATGATGTTGCTTCACGAATCAAATCCATGGTACAGCCACAGCAGCAAGTAGGATTTTGCGTTCCGCTGCATGTGGCCGGGGCACTTTTGATCACGGTTACTTCACACCCGCAATTCTCTTTCGGGCATTTGTAAATTTCTCCTTTTTTGAGTGGCATAACTTGTCTGATTTAGGTTAAAAAGAACATTCACTCCCAATATAAGGCCTGTACCATGGTATAGAGTCAAGCAGAATTTGAAAGTGTTTTATGGGCTGTGAGAAAAGATTTCTATAAACCTGACACCACGCTGTCATTTTCCCTTCTATTTTGAGTGCAATCATGAAATAAATCAGAGAAATCGATATGATTACAATCAGCATAGGAACATCCGAAAGAAAAGATGGAGATATTAACGCCAGGTGGATTCAGGAACAGGTGAATGCACGGAGAAAAGAAGGTGAAAAAATCTGCGTGTTTTTCAAGATTAACTGCGGCGATGTGAATCTTAACCTGCCATCAAGAGATTGTCCAAAATCGGGTGGTGGCGGCGGTGGAAGAAGACCAAATAACAAAGAAGAATACATCCTGGATGAATGGAAGAAAAAGGGATTTCCGGTGAAAGTTGTGAATCCGGGGAAGGTGGTTTCGTTTTGGGAGTTTTTGAAGCGAGTGTGTGATTAAATTTAATGTTAATAATCTCAAAAATAGAGAGGGAAATATTTTTATTTCACAGTTGATCTTAATAACCTGTTCTTTTTCCTCAATCCAGTCAATATAGATAGATGCTCCAAAACCACTCCGAACATATCAACTTCATCTGGACCGTTGCGAACCTTTTAAGAGGACCGTACCGTCCCCCGCAATACCGAAAAGTGATGTTACCGATGACCGTTTTGAAGCGGCTGGATTCAGTACTTGAGCCCACCAAGGATAAAGTCATTGCGAAGTATGAGGAGATTAAAAACAAGGATTATCCTCAGGATGCTATTGATCGAATCTTGGAAAAGGCGGCAGGGCATAAATTCTACAACACCAGCCCTCTCACGTTCAGCAAAATGGTAGCTGCTCATGAAAATATTGCTCAGGATTTTAAAAACTATATAAAGAGCTTTTCCCCTAATGCTCAGAACATTATAGAACGGTTTAAGTTTGAGGGAGAGATAGAAAAACTGGATGAAGCAAATCGGTTATTTAAGGTAATGAAGGAGTTTGCAAAGATTGATCTGAGTCCGGCAAAAGTGAGTAATCTTGAGATGGGTTACATTTTTGAAGAATTGATTAGAAAGTTCAATGAGCAGGCGAATGAAGAAGCCGGTGATTATTTTACACCGCGTGAAGTGATTCGGTTAATGACACACTCTCTATATGCATACGATGATGACTTTTTCAATAAGGAGGGCCTTGTCGTTAAAATTTACGACCCAACGTGTGGTACGGGTGGTATGCTTTCTATCTCTGAGGAGTATATCCATGAGCATAGTGAAGGAATTAATATTGGCCTGTTCGGGCAAGAATATAATGATGAATCCTGGGCTATTTGTGCTGCAGACATGCTGATCAAGGGAGAAAATCCGGAGAATATTAAATACGGAGACACGCTCGGTGATGGTAAAACTGAGGATAAGTTTCCTGATGAGACATTCCATTATATGCTTGCGAATCCTCCCTATGGTGTGGAGTGGAAGCCGGAAGAAGATGAGGTGAAAAAAGAATATGACAAGAAAGGCTTTGACGGTCGATTTGGTGCGGGGTTGCCGCCAATCAATGACGGTTCATTGCTTTTTCTGCAACACATGATTTCAAAAATGGAACAACCGCCTGAGGAAGGTGGACGTGGTTCCAGAATTGGGATTGTATTTAACGGTTCTCCTCTTTTCTCCGGCGATGCAGGTTCCGGGCCAAGCAATATCCGGCGGTGGGTCATTGAAAATGATTGGCTGGAAACAATTATTGCCATGCCGGATCAGCTTTTCTATAACACAGGTATTTACACCTACATATGGATTGTTACCAACCGTAAAGAGGCTGAACGAAAAGGCAAAATACAGCTAATTAATGCGATCGATTATTTTCAAAAGATGCCAAAAAGCCTTGGCCATAAACGTAATGAAATTTCAGAATCTCAGATTGAAGATATCACTCGGCTGTATGGAGCTTTTGAAGAAAATGAACACAGCAAAATATTCGATAATCAAGAGTTTGGGTACATCAAGCTAACTGTGGAGCGACCATTACGCCTGAATTTTAACGTTTCACCTGAACGTATTAGGAAATTGTGGGAGGAAACCAGCTTTCAAAATCTTGCAAAATCCAAAAAGCGTAAAGACAAGGAAGCACGGAAGAAAGAGATAGAGAAAGGTGAAAAATTACAGCAGACGATTGTAGAAGCCTTGGCAACACTGGATCAAGATCACCTATATATAGACCGTGAAAAGTTCCTGACAGATGTAGATGGAGCTATGAAAAAAGCTGATATAAAATTAAAAGCAAACATCAAGAAAGCTATCTGGAAAGCTTTGGGTGAGCAGGATCAGGACGCCGAGATTTGCAGGGATAAGAAAGGAAATCCGGAACCTGATACAGATTTACGGGATAATGAAAATATTCCTCTACCTGAAGGTATTTCTTTACCCCTTCCTTACGGATATGACAAGGATTCCGATTTATCTAAGCTTTTACCTCTGATTCAACCACTCTGTGAATCCTATATGAAAGAAGAAGTGCTTCCACATGTGCCGGACGCCTGGGTGGACTGGGATAAGACACGAATCGGGTATGAAATTCCGATGAATCGTCACTTCTATGAATACAACCCACCAAGAGAGCTTAGTGACATTGAGTCTGATATTAAATCTATTGAGAGGGAAATTGTGGATAGCTTGGCTGAAATCACCGGTTCAAACATTTCATAAAGGACTCAAAGACCTCTTTTAGAAGAAACCTAAAGTAGTTCAGGTACTTAGCACTTGTATTTCATCAGGCTTTTATAGTTCTTAACTGCATAACTGGATGAATTCCGTCCAGTAATGCAGTTGAAAGCTAAATGAGTAACGGAAATACATACGAATACCTTTATCGCTACTTAGACCAGCTGCGCAGCAAGGGACGATATACGTTTACCGGGGATGAAGTAATTTCCGAGTTTAATTTATCTGATGAGGCTTATCAAAAAGTTATTCAACGTTTATCCGAAAAAGATCGAATATCAAGGCTTCGGCAGAATTTCTACCTAATCATACCTCCGGAATACGCATCCCGCCAAACCCTACCACTGGGCTTTTTCATTGATGATCTGATGAAGTTTTTAGACCGAGATTACTATGTTGGCCTCCTAACCGCAGCCATGTATCACGGTGCAGCACACCAGCAGCCACAAACTCAATTTGTGGTCTCTGAACCACCTTATTTAAGACCGATCAAAAACAGGCAGCAATCTATTGTCTTTTGCCTGAAAAAAGAGTGGAGTACCGAGTTTGTTACACAGCAGAAGACCGATGCAGGTTATATAAACATTTCGAACCCTGCATTGACGGCACTCGACCTTGTCTTTTATTCAGACCGGATTGGGGGCATAAATCGTGCTGCAACGGTCTTAGCTGAGTTGTGCTTGGAACTGGAACCAAATATGTTAACAAAAACAGCAAAAGCATTCCCTCAAACAACCACACTCCAGCGTTTTGGCTATCTATTGGAACATGTGTTGCAGGAATCTTCTTTGGCAGATGACTTATACAGCGTTTTAGAAGTCCGTAATTACTATCCAACTGCTTTAAACCCAAAAGCGAAAAGTGAGAATCAAAAAACGCCAAACCGCTGGAAAATTATACCGAACATGAAGGTAGAGGTTGACGAATTATGATCCCCAAAGCTTACATAGATGCCTGGAGATCGACAGCTCCATGGAACGAATCATCTCAGGTTGAGCAAGATTTGGTGATTTCCAGAGCCGTTGTAGAGATATTTTCCAATGATTTTTTGAAAGAAAACCTCGCATTCCGGGGTGGAACCGCACTGCATAAACTTTACCTGCATCCACAGGCGAGGTATTCTGAAGATATTGATTTGGTACAACTACATTCTGGCCCAGCAAAACCTATGCTGGAAGCTATTCGGGATCAATTAATATTCTTGGGTGGGAAAGATGATCGACAAGTGAAGCTGAATGAACATAATTGTACGGTTTATTACCAATTTGAAACGGAAGTCAGTCCGCCGCCAAGAATGCGAGTAAAGCTTGAAATCAATACACGGGAACACTTTCATGTATTGGATTTACAGAAAGATACTTTTGCTGTTGATAATCCCTGGTACAAGGGAAGTGCAGAAATTACAACCTATCAGCCGGAAGAACTTTTAGGTACTAAACTCAGAGCTTTATACCAGAGAAAGAAAGGCCGGGATCTGTTTGACCTGTACTATGCTCTCAAAAAACTTGATTTGGATATTGATAAGATTATAGAGTGTTTCCATGCATACATGAAGGAAGAAGAAAATAAAGCACCTACTGCCCGAGAGTTTGAGCTGAATTTAGAAGAAAAGATGCAAGACGAAGAATTTAGCGGGGATATTACGGCCCTGTTAAGGCCTGAAATTGAGTATGATCAGGAAGATGCACATGTGGTAATCATGGATGAAATAATTAGCAAACTTTAGGGGTAGGATATTAAATGGCGTACGATTTCTCTCAATTGAATGACAAAGAATTTGAAGCCTTAGTTGCTGATTTGCTTTCTGTTTATTTAGGTAAGCGAGTAGAGCGCTTTAAGCAAGGAAAGGATGGTGGAGTTGATGGACGTTTTTATTCAGACCCAGACGATGAAACTATCCTACAATGCAAGCACTATTTAAAAACCGGGTATAGCGGCCTCATTAGTAAACTAAAAAATGATGAAGCTAAAAAAGTAACTAAGCTATCTCCTGATAAATACATCTTTGTGACTTCACTCCCACTTTCAAGGGAAAATAAAACAGAGATTAAAGAAATTTTCTCACCTTATTTGAAGCGACAAGATGACATTTTCCACCAAGCAGATTTGAATGATATCCTATCAAATAATCCAAAAATTGAAGAGAAGTATTTCAAGCTATGGATTACCAGCACGAATGTTTTTGATCGGATTATCAATAATGCAATTAAAGGCAGAAGTCAACACGAGTTAGAAAGAATACAGGAAAGTTCATTCAAGTATGTCCAAACGAACAATCATGAAAAGGCACTTGTAATACTGGAAGAGAAACATGTGGTGATTATTTCAGGTGAACCGGGAATAGGAAAAACAGTTTTAGCAGAAAATTTAGGTTTGTTGTATGCCTCAAAGAACTTTGAATTTATTGACATTCAAGAGTCATTAAGTGAGGCAGAAAATATTTACAAACCAGAGACTAAGCAGGTTTTTTATTTTGATGACTTCTTAGGTAGCAATTATTTCGAAATTATAGAGAATAAAAAAGATTCTCATATTGTCAAATTCATAGAAAGAATCAAGAGAGATAAAACTAAGAGATTTATACTTACTTCCAGAACAAACATTTTTAAAAGCGGTCTACTTCATAGCCCTGCTTTTTCAACTAATAGGATTGAACAACAAGAATACCTTATTAAAATAGACTCATTATCAGAACTTGATCGGGCAAAGATACTTTACAACCATATCTGGTTTAGTAATCTTTCTGAGGAATATATTGATGAACTTTACATTGATAAGAGATATAAAGAAATAATAAAGCACAAAAATTTTAACCCTCGATTAATTCAATTCATTACAGATATTGAACGAATACCAGTAGAGGACAGTAAAAAATATTGGGAATACATAGTTAAAACTCTTGATAATCCTATAGATGTATGGGATGATTCCTTTAAAAGGCAAAGCAATCAATTTGTAAGATGTTTGGTTAATCTGACGGTTTTTAATGGGGGATCAATGAGTGAGAATGAGTTAAGGAATTGTTATAACAAATTCGTAAAAATAAATGGATTAGATAACCCATCTAACACGGAAAAAGATTTTCGTTCAATGTCTGAGTTGGCAGTTAAAGCTTTCTTAAATAGAAAGAATTTTCACGGTAATATTCAGTATTCACTTTTTAACCCCTCAATTGCTGATTACATACTAAAAGAGTATTCATCAAACCTTGAAGAACTAAAGAACATATTTAAAGCGCTACGATCGGTTGAGTCTCTTAGACAGATTAATTCATTAAAAAATGAAAAGGTTATTTCTTTATCTGATGCTGAGGAACTAATACAGTTTTTGTTTGATGATCCTTCACTTTTTAAAAAAAGCTCTGATTATCAAGTATACCTTGCATCATTGATTAAAGATGAGGAAAAGAATCAGCCAGGAATTACAAAAATTCTAAACAATATAGTAACTGATGTTATTTCAGTATCTGATCTATCAAGATTTGTAGATCTTGTTATCGAATTTAGTGATCAATTAACTATTGATGAGCATAGTTACATCGTTGGGGTAGCTGATTGTTCCTTTTCAGATGAATCAAATATCCAAGCTTATGCCAAATTCATCGATTTCTTTGAAATAGATGATCGATATATAATTGACCATTTTAAGGGTAAAACAGAATCATACTTGAAAGAAGAATTTGATGAGATAAAAAATGATGTGGATATATCAGAGTATGTGGAACACTATCACCACTACGAGTTCGATGACTACGAAACAGATGAAAGAGGGTTGAAAAATGAATTGTATGACATGACTAATGGTCTTTTAAATAACTTCAATTCTTCTGCTATAGATTATCTTGAATTGGATGTTTCTGCGCTCATAGATGAAGTCGACACTGAAGAAATGTTCCGCAAATTTTTTGAATCACAAGAAGACTATGATGATGAAGGATTTGGTAGATCAGCGAACACAATAGACAGTGATATTGATGACTTATTTGAGAGAACTTAAATAACTAACCATGCCAAAATCACTCGAATTATGGGCTTTAATCATATCCATCCTCGCAATAGGTATATCCATTATTACATGGTTAAAATCGCATAATATTGACCGTGCCCGAAGAGATGATGAAGAAAGAGATCAGAACAGTGCTAATCTCACGGCTCATCTTGAAAGGCACAAGCAGAGCATGGGTAAAATTGTAATCGATAATATTGGCCAGTCTGAAGCCCGTAATGTGCAGGTTATGTTGGATGGAACTCCCATTTTAGAACATAAGAGCATTTTTGACCCAACAAAATCTCATCCCGTAATTGGGGCAAGTAGTCAGATTGTTTATAAAATAAATGTTGCAAAAGATCTTCCGCCTCCGAACCACATAGAACTTTCTTGGAATGACAACCACGCTAACGGAAAAACCTACAGAAACTCCTTAAGCTATTGATGAATACTGAAATGAATAATAATCGAGATCATAGACATTCAGGAATAGAATGGCTTGACAGAATACCTAAACGCTGGAAAGTCCGCCGATTGAAATTCATTTCAAAAGTGCAGTCAAGTAGTGTAGACAAGAAAAGCAAAGAGGACGAAGATGAAGTACTACTTTGCAATTACGTAGATGTTTATAAGAACGAGTTCATTGATGACTTTATCGAGTTCATGAAATCCACGGCTCCGCAAAGACATATCGAGCAATTTACTTTGAATGAAGGGGATATAATTATTACAAAGGATTCGGAAGACAGATTTGATATTGCCGTCCCCGCAAAGGTAAATAAGGATTTTGATAATGTGTTATGTGGCTATCACCTGGCATTAATCAGAGCAGACTATGAACATATAAATCCAGATTTTCTTTTCAGGTGGTTTCAATCTGATTTGGTAAATGATCAATTCAAAGTGGCTGCAAATGGAATTACAAGATATGGACTAAGTGTCAGCAGCATAAAAGATTCCATTGTAGCTGTACCACCTCTCCCCGAACAAAAAGCCATCGCCACCTTCCTCGATCACCAAACTTCCCGCATTGACCAACTCATCGAAAAGAAAAAACGGATTTTGGAACTGCTGGATGAACAGCGTCAGGCCATTATTACCCGTGCCGTCACCAAAGGCATAAACCCCGATGTGCCCATGAAAAATTCCGGGATTGAGTGGCTGGGTAACGTACCGGAGCATTGGGATACTGTTGCAATACAATATATAGCTCGCTTAAAAAGTGGCGATACTATAACATCAACAATGATGAATGAAAATGCAGATTACCCAGTATATGGTGGGAATGGCCTAAGGGGTTATTATAATCAATATACTCATGACGGTGAATATGTGTTGATTGGAAGACAAGGTGCATTATGTGGAAACATCAATTACGCGAAAGGTAAATTTTGGGCATCTGAACATGCAATTGTTGTGACACCAACTGTGGATATTGTAACCAAATGGTTTGGTGAATTATTGAGAACAATGGATTTAAATCAATATTCAGTATCTGCAGCCCAGCCAGGTTTATCAGCGGAGTATCTTGGGAGACTCAAAGTACCATTACCACCTTTAGATGAGCAAGAAAAAATTTCAAATTACATTGAACTTAGAACATTAAAAATTGATCATCTCAAAAAGAAAATTGCTAAAGCTATTGGCCATCTAGAAGAATACCGCTCTTCGCTCATCACTCAGGCTGTAACAGGTAAAATTGATGTTCGGGAACAGGTAAAAGAAAAGGAATTAAATTATGCTGCTGAAGACAGGGTATCCTATCAAACGAACTAAAATCCGGTTTTTATGCCCATTAACTACAAAGAAATAGCCTTTGAACAAGCCATAGAAGCCTATCTACTATCAAATGAAGGTGGATATGTAAAAGCCGAATCCAAAAACTTCGATAAAGAAGCGGCTCTCAATCCAACAATTTTACTCCCCTTCATCAGGGAATCCCAACCCAAAACCTGGAAAGCAATTGAAGGTTTTCATGGCAGCGACACAGACAAATTTATTCTAAAAGAATTCCGATTGGCTGTCGATCACCAGGGGTTGCTCGATGTGATTCGGCATGGGTTTAAGTGTTTTGGCAAGCGAATCAGGGTAGCCTTTTTTCGCTCTCCTCATGGCATGAACCCGGAAGCCGAAAAGCTCTTCAAACGAAATGTACTGTCCATCACGCGGCAGCTTTATTACAGTAACGCACACAGCAATTCAATAGATGTAGTGCTCACGCTCAACGGTATTCCGGTCATAACGGCTGAACTGAAAAATCCCTATACAGGCCAGACGGTTGATCATGCAAAAAAACAGTATGAAAATGACCGAAGCTCAACCGACCGGATTTTCTCTTTTAACAAAGGAGCCTTTGCACATTTTGCCGTAGATCCCGATCTGGCATATATGACGACCAAGCTGGAAGGAAAAGACACGTTCTTTCTTCCATTTAACAAAGGGCATAACGAAGCCTCCGGGAATCCCCCAAACCCGGACGGATACCGCACCCAATATCTTTGGGAAAATGTTCTCCAAAAAGACAGCCTGATGGATATCATCCATCGTTTTCTGCACCTGGAAGTGGAAGAAAAGGAAGTTGAGACCACTAAGGGGACAAAGAAAATTCGAAAAGAGAAGCTGATCTTTCCCCGCTATCATCAGCTTGATTGTGTACGCAAACTGGTTACCGATACATGGGGGCATGGCGTTGGAAAAAACTATCTGGTTCATCACTCTGCCGGTTCAGGGAAAAGTAACTCCATTGCCTGGTTGGCCCATCGGTTGTCAAGCCTGCATAATGAAAAGGATGAAAAAATATTCAGTTCCATTGTGGTGATTACGGATCGTGTTGTACTTGATAAACAGTTGCAGGACACCATCTATCAGTTTGAACACAAGCAGGGTGTGGTTCAGAAAATTGAGAAAGATTCGACACAGCTTGCCGAGGCGCTGGATGCGCAGGTTCCTATTATCATTACTACACTACAAAAATTTCCATTCATTCATGAGAAAATTGGTAATCTGAAAGGGAGAACCTTTGCCGTGATTGTGGATGAAGCCCACAGTTCGCAATCCGGAGAGACGGCTGCCGAGATGAAATCAATCCTGAATAAAGATGGAATTGATCAGCGGGTAAAAGAGCAGGCCGAAGAAGAGGATATTGACGCCCATGATCTGTTTGTTCTCCGCGAAATGGAAAAACGCGGGAAGCAAAACAACCTCAGTTTTTATGCCTTTACCGCCACACCCAAATATAAGACCGAAAAACTGTTTGATGCTCCCGGTTCAGATGGAAAACCGCCATTTCATCTCTACTCCATGCGCCAGGCCATAGAAGAAGGCTTTATTATGGATGTACTGAAGCACTATACGACTTATAAGAGTTACTATGGGTTGATCAAGAAAATTGAAGATGATCCTGAACTGGATAAGAAAAAAGCGGCTCGTGCACTTGCCCGATTTCTGAAACTGCACCCATATAGTATTGCTCAAAAAACAGAAGTAATGATTGAGCACTTCAAACAAAAGACGATGCATAAGATCGGCGGCCGTGCCAAAGCGATGGTTGTAACCGGATCGAGATTGGAAGCTGTGCGGTACAAGCAATCGTTCGATAAATACATTGCTGAAAAGGGTTATGATGATATCAAAACCTTAGTCGCGTTTTCAGGTACAGTAGAAGACCCGGACGTGCCAGAAAAGCAATATACAGAAGTACGGATGAACGATGGTATCCGGGAAAAAGAGCTGCCTGAAAAGTTCTCTTCTGATGAATTCCAGGTTTTGTTGGTGGCTGAAAAGTACCAGACCGGATTTGATCAACCGTTGCTTCACACCATGTATGTGGACAAACGGTTATCCGGTATCCAGGCAGTACAGACCCTGTCTCGACTGAACAGAGTCCACCCAGGTAAAGAAAATACCTTTGTCCTCGATTTTGTAAATGATGAAGAGGAAATCTACAACTCATTTAAGCCTTATTATGAGCGCACTCCCTTTGCCGATGATGTAGAACCAAGAAAGCTTTATGAGATACAGCATCGAATAACAGAGTACAAGCTATTTGACGAAACGGATCTGGCATCATTTTTTAAAATCTATTCACGTCTCGGATTTAAGGGCACCAAAAGAGATCACGGAAAATTATATAGTGTAATTGATCCGATTGTAGAACGATATAAAATACTTGAAGAGGAAGAGCAGGAGGATTTCAAATCTACCGTAACAAGTTTTCGCAACCTGTATGGATTTATGTCTCAGATCATTCCCTTCCAGGATTCCGACTTGGAGAAACTGTACATATTCAGTCGCTTCTTACTTGCAAGATTACCTAAACATGATACAGGCGGAGGTTATGAGTTTGACGATGAAGTATCCCTTAAATATTATCGTTTACAGAAAATAAGTGAAGGTTCAATTGATCTGAGTGATGGGGAATCAAATGAAATTAAGGGCCCGGATGAAGTAGGCACGGGTATGGTTAAGGAGGAGTATGTATCTCTTTCTGAATTAGTAGAAATATTAAATGACCGTTTTGGTACCGACTTTACCGAAGCGGATCAGCTCTTCTTCGATCAGCTTGAAGTTGAAGCAGCAGATAACGAAAAACTCCAAAAAGCGGCAAAGGCCAATACGCTGGAAGACTTTAAGTTTGTCTTTGACCGAGAATTTGAAGATCTGATTATCGGCAGAATGGAAGGCAACGAGAATATTTCCACAAAGCTGTTGAAAGATCAGGATTTAAGAGAGATTGCTATGCTGCACATGTTGAAGAATGTATATAACAAGATTCGGGATGAGGATTCTGTTCAGTATTAAACAATAGAAACATGGAAAAACAACCCGAAATTATTGACTATAAAAAAGTACTCGAAAGTGAGCTAAGTCAAAAATTTCCTGGTATCCAAGAGAAGTGGGAATCTTTAACCAGTGAGATAGGTCCTGGTCTTTATGAATATCTTAAAAATCAAACTCAACAAGAGATTCTGGAAATTAAAGGGTTTGGAGAGCTTCATTTTTCCTTGGTAATCGATACAAACTTTATATTCGGTCAGATAAAAAGTAGCGTCACCAAAAACATCCCTCTTGAGGAAACATTTATCTACAAGCTGGTGAATTGTTCATTCATTACCGTTTACGTGCCATTTAAACTTCATGATGAATTATTTGAAAAGATTGAGATAATTCTTGGATCAGGTAAAGAAGAAGCCATAAAGCACGCAAATATTTTGCTTGAAAATGTGGTAATGATGGATGCTTTTTGGGCTGAGGATTGGAAAGTGGCAAAAAGAACCATTGGGGAAAAAGACCCGGATGATGTTTCTTTTCTTGCTCTTTCATTACATACAAAAGGTAATGGTATCCTCTCTTTTGATAAGATCTTTAAAACCCACCAGGGTCTAACTAAAGCATGTGGTATCAACGATACGGAAAGAGTTATTCATACATTCAATCACGGTATTCTTTCATTAGGTGTTGTAGGTGTATCTGTTTCCCTTTTACAGTTGTTGTATAATCTGATCGGCATAATTGCTCGTATTATATTGGATGTGGTTGTAAGTATCGTGACTGCAATAATTGGTATATCGGCGCTCATTTTTCATTCTATGGGAAAAATTCCGGTTGAAATTTTAATCGGCATCGCTGGACTAACCGTTGTAAGCTTATTTTTTTCGGATGATATGAGGCAGGGAGGAAAAGACTTACTCCATACTTTTATGGAAAAAATTAGCTCGTTTGAAGATAGTTTAACCGAATTTTTAAGTGAATTACAAGTACTATTAAATGAACTCTGGGAATTGTTTAAACCCCACGCCGTTACCTCAATTGAGCTATTTGCTTACTTAGGGATAGAAATTCAATCACTATTAGAAAAATTAAGTGAATTAGAATTGGCCAAAGCAAAACCATAAGAATCTCAAATGTCCGACATCAAACTCTTCCAGCTCCAAGGCGACAACGTAACTGAACTAACCGGTTCAGCGGTAAAAATTGAAAAATCTTTGCAGGACCAAATTGAGAAGAACTTGGATACCTATCTTGGAGTTCGCTTTCTGGCAACGGAATATTCAACCGGTTTAAATCATGGAGGGCGAATAGATACCCTCGGTATTGATGAAAACGGCAGCCCGGTCATCATTGAGTACAAGCGGTCGATGAACGAGAATGTGATTAATCAGGGGTTATTCTACCTGGACTGGCTGATGGACCACAAAGCAGAGTTTGAGCTGTTGGTACTGAAAAACTTAAGCAAGGAAGACTCGGAAAATATCGACTGGAATAACCCAAGACTTCTTTGTATTGCCGGAGACTTTACGAAGTATGATGAACACGCCGTCAAGCAGATGAATCGAAATATTGAGCTGATCCGGTATCGAAACTTTAGGGAAGATCTTCTGTTGCTTGAACTAGTTAATGTTGCAGAAGCAAAAAGTAGTAGTTCAGGAGATTTGGGCACTGGACATTCACAATCCAAACAAGAATACAAGACTGTATCGGATTACCTAAAATCAGCCAATCAAGAATTGACGGATCTCTATCATGCTCTTCGCGATTATATGTTAAATCTTGGAGATGATGTGCAGGAAAAAACCCTGAAATACTATTTCGCTTACAAACGCATCAAAAACTTTGCCTGCGTGGAAGTCTATACTCAAAGCAACAAGCTGCAGGTCTATGTAAAACTCAATCCTGACAAAGTTAAGCTCGAGGAAGGATTTACCCGAGACGTCAGAAACATCGGGCACTTTGGTACCGGGGACTTAGAGATCACCATCCGCAACCAGGAGGATTTAACCAAAGCCGAGCCGTTGATTTTGCGGAGTTACGAGGGGAGTTGAAAAATCAAACATAGACTGAATTTAAGGGCTGGATAGAATGAATTTACCCATCAACATAGAAAAACTCATCAAAGGCGAAGTCGTTGAGACCGAGCGGATAAAATATAAATCAGGTTGGAATCCTAAGGATGTAATACACAGTATGTGTACTTTTGCGAATGACATCAATAATCTGGGTGGATACATTGTCATTGGCGTTGAGGAAAAAGACGGAGTTCCGTAATTACCTCCGGTCGTGGCTTCAGAAAAACCAGCTGGATGCTATTCAAAAGAAATTGGTGGAATTAAGCAATCTCATTCAGCCCGCTTATTTTGGTGTTCGCAATGTTGCTGAAGTTCAGGGAGAAAATGTATTCGTATTATACTGGCCTGGTGGAGATAATCGCCCCTATTCGGCTCCTGTTTCACTCTCCAAAAACGAAAAATCATGGGTATTGGATCAGGTGGTACAATTCAACCGTACAGGCCAATCAGCAGGAAAAGAGATCCTTCTTCTTGTCACAAATATTCACTAAATTTGTGACAGAAAATAAAATTTGAATTCATGCAAAGTATAGAAGAACAGATACTTAATAAAATTAATAACTATAACCGTGGAAAAATATTTTTCCCGGATGACTTTGCAGCATTCGGTTCCAGTGAAGCAGTAAGGCAAGCCTTGGTTCGTCTTAAAGAGGAGGGAGAACTTGTGCGGCTTGCACACGGAATTTATTTATATCCCAAAACGGATTCTCAGCTTGGG
>Ga0306912_1000309_pt1 | contig 30177 bp, 10 predicted proteins | sample AntRauFillE10628_FD_190443 | JGI IMG/M metagenome (GOLD analysis project Ga0306912, IMG submission 190443) | Saline lake microbial communities from Rauer Islands, Antarctica - Metagenome Filla E10 #628 (v2) (version 2) | ecosystem: Environmental > Aquatic > Non-marine Saline and Alkaline >...
CAGTTGCTGTAGTTTGTACCGGACTGGTGCTCCACTCGTAAGTATAAGGTGTCGTGCCGCCAGTCGCAGTGACCGTCGCCTCGCCATCAGTATCTCCTGAACATTCCACATTCGTGCTCGAAGTGATCGTCGCCTCTACACCCGTTGGATCAACCAACAATACACTCGTTACCGCCTCACAGCCATTCGCGTCTGTTACCGTAACCAAATAGGTTCCGGCACTTAATCCCGTAGCTGTCGCTGTCGTCTGGCCATCACTCCACAAATACGTGTAAGCCGGTGTACCACCACCAGCTGTCACCGTCGCTTCACCCGTCGTATTGCCTTCGCAATCCGGGTCTGTATCTACTACTGCAGTCGCTGTTACCTCTGTCGGCTCATCTACTACATAAGGGCCGCCAACTATTGTACAGCCGTTCGCATCTGTTACTGTTACGTCATAACTGCCCGCGCTCAATGTCGTCGGGTCTTCTATATTATCGCCACTCGACCACGCATAACTGTATGGAGTCGTGCCACCAGTTACCGTGATATCTATACTTCCATCACTGCCACCATTACAACTCACATCTGTGATTACTGCAGGTGTGCCCGTAATATCCAAGCCAGAAGCTGGTTCGGAAATAGTGACCTCAATAGTTGCCGTGCAACCGTTATCATCTGTAACCAAAAAGGTATATGTTCCCGCAGATAAGTCAGAGATTTGATTTCCATCAATAGTTCCCGCAGAAGGACCTGCATCTACTGAATACGTAAATGGACTTGTTCCGCCAGTCGCAATTAAAGTAACTGATCCGTCACTATTTCCATTACAACTTACATTTGTCAAGCCTGCAACAGATAGTAATAATGGCGAAGGTTGATCAACATCAAAACTCACATTAAAAGAACAACCATTGTCGTCTGTTACCAAAACCCGGTAAGCCCCGGCAGATAAGTCACTAAAGGTACCCGTGGCATTCGTAGTTCCAGTTTCCAACAATTCATAACTGAAAGGAGAAGCTCCTCCAGAAGTTGAAATAACTACTGCGCCATCAGCACCACCATTACAGCTCACATCTGTAACCGCTGCTATGGCATTTAAATCACTATTGCTATTATTAATATTAAAGCTCTCTTCTACCTGGCAACCATTTGCGTCTTCAAATAAAGCGATATAAAACCCAGCAGATAAACCTGTGAAAGTAACTGGAACTCCAGCTGTTACTGCTTGGCTATTCCCATCCACTGTTATCGTTCCATCCGTATCAGAAACTAGTTCGACCTCACCTACCGAAGCATTGCACTCGGTATCTGTAATTGAGTTTATAGTCAATACAGGAGCTGCAGGATCTGTCAAAGTAACCGTTCCACTAACAACTTGACATTGATTCGCATCAGTCACAGTTACTTCATAACTTCCCGCAGGTAAAGAAGAAGGATCCTCCACATTATCTCCATTCGACCATGCATAACTGTATGGTGTCGCACCCCCAGTGACTGTTATTTCTATAGATCCATCCTCTCCTTCTGAACAAGTAGGGTTTGTTGAATCATCAACAGACAGATTCAATGCAGAACTTTCACTAATGACAACAGAAAGAGTAGACGTACATCCATTAGCATCAGAGCCCTCAATTTCATAGGTTCCAGCTATCATATTGGAAATAATATTTCCATTCACAGTTTCAGTACTTCCCATTGGACTGGTAGTCACTGTATAATTATAACCAGGTGTTCCGCCTGAAGATGATAGAACTACAGATCCTGTCGCTTCACCATTACAAGCTACGTCAGTCTGCGAAGCAATAGAAGTGCTTAGCGCAGCGGGCTGAGTGATTTCAAAATTAACGGTGAATGTGCACCCCTCATCGTCGGTGACCAATACAGTGTAATTGCCAGCTGATAGGCCAGAAAATATACCCGTTGCATTCGTCACCATTGGAGGTTGCAATTCATAAACATAAGGTGCTGTCCCTCCTATGGCCGACACGGTAGCAGAACCATCAGATAAGCCATTACAACTCACATTATTTTTATCTAGAGAGGCCGTCAGAGTGTTGTTTGTATTGTTGATAACAAAACTCACTTCTGCAGGGCAACTACCCGTCGTAGTAGCAGTGTAGAAACCTGCAGCTAAGCCTGTAAAAGTAGCCGGTGAAGCCACTGGTGCTCCTCCATTCAAACTAATCGGATTACTACCACTAATCGTTACTTCCCCATCGCTACTTGCACAACCAGCGTCTTCAATGTTATCAATGGTGATGTTGTCTTCAGCTGTGATCGTCAATACCATGTCATCTGACTCATCCGGACAGCTTGATCCGGCAACGGTATTTGCCGTCAAAGATAGTGTAACTGTTCCTGCAGTAATATCAGCTGAACTTGGTGTATAAATGGGGTTCAAAGAGCTCGTACTTGAGAATGATCCCGTACCCGAAGTTGTCCATGATAAAGACGAGAACCCTGTCGCTGAAGCACCACTCAAAATATGGTTTTCTCCTTCACAAATTGTAGCGTCAGCGCCTGCATCTGCAGTGGCTTCCGGCCATATGCCCAACACCATTTGATCAGTAACTGAACCGCATGCATTTGAAGCAGTCAGTATCAATTGGACCTGACCATCATTTAAGTCTGCCGCACTTGGAGTATACTCTGCAGTTAAACTCGTAGCATCATCAAAAGTGCCCGTTCCGCTCGTTGACCATAATAGACTGGTTGCATCTGAAGCAGAACCAGAAAGAGCATAAGGAGATGCTGATATACAAATATCTTCATCAGCACCTGCACCCACTGTTGGTAATACTCCATTAATAGTTACCTGTTGGAAACACGTGGTGCTGTTGCCCGCTTCATCTTCCACTACCCATTCCACTGTGGAAACACCACTTTGGAAGGTATAAGTTAGACTTGTTCCGGGGATGAGACCCGTCACTGAATTATCCGGATTAAATACGCGATAAGAAATCACAATATCCCCCAGAGCAGAGCAATTGTCTGAAACCGTCGGGGCTGTTAAAGTCTGTTCATTCTCGCAAGCAGTAATATTGGCCGAAGCCACGATATCCGAAGGACAAACATCAATTGTTGGATCGGTGCAATCTTCTACAATCACATTGAAAGAACAAATGGCTGTCTGGCCATTTGCAGCAGTAACGGTGTACTCAACTGTCGATAAGCCCAACGCAAAAACTTCCCCTTCCGCTGAACCAGAACCTGAAGCCGTTGTAGCTCCGGTTATATCATAAGTAATAGCGGCCGAAGGACAATTGTCAACTCCCGTAGGAGCAACAGAAGCAGTGGCTGTCCAATCACATGAGACATCATCTGCACAAACAACAACATCGGTACTTGGACATGAAATAGTGGGCTCCTGACTATCTTCTACTGTAATGTTAAATGAGCATGAGCTTGTATTACCACAATTATCCTCAGCCTGGAAAACGATTTCAGTCGTGCCTATTGGAAACTCTTGACCTGAGCGGATTAAATCACCTGATCCATTTGCGACTTGGGTAACTGTCACCGGACTATTGCAATCATCTGCTATCGGTGTACTAAAAGTAACATTTCTCGTACACAGATCGGGATCAACATTTATAGTAATATCTGTCACTGGACAGTTTACAAATGCAGGCGGTGTGGCGTCTGGTTCAATAACGATATTTGCAGAAGCCGTATTTGAGGCTCCGCAATCATCAGTTACTGTCCATTCAACGGTTATGGATCCACCACATCTATTCGATTCAATCGAACTTACTACGAAATCATTCGTCACGTCAAAATTCTGACAAGCTTCAGTAACTGTGTATTCTTGTAACCAAACTGAAATGCCATCAGCTAATCCGCCTGATTCAATTTGATCACAAGTCAAACTCAAATCTGCCGGAGGTGTTATTACTGGGGCGTTCGTATCCTCAACAATAAATTGTGCTGTTTCAACGGCAATATTTCCACAATCATCAGATGCAAAAAACTGATAGGTTAGCACTTCCTCGGTATTGGTTCCATTACATTGAGTAATTGAAGAAATCAAGGAAGGTGCGATATCTAAAGAACCGTTACAGGCATCTGTTGCACTGGCGTCTGCAAACCATGTATTCAATGCCGTTGTGATGTCCCCATCACACTCAACCGTATTCGAAACAGTAGGAAGGGATATCACTGGGTCTTGCGTATCAACAAAAGTGAGGTTAGCATAAGCCTGTTGGCTATTTCCACAGTCGTCAGTAACGGTAAGAGTATAAACTGTAGTCGTCGTTCCTCCGCATGTTAGTGCTGGTGTCCCTGCCGTATAGGTCGAAGTAGGCGTTCCATCACAATTATCTGAAAAGGATGCATTTCCTACATTGGTTTCCCAATTGGAAATTGCTGCTGCATTTCCAGCATCACCACATTCGAGTATTAAATCAGAAGGGGGCGTGCTTATTATAGGGTTTTCGGTATCTTCTGAAGTATAAAATACTTCACAAGTTATATCAGACACATCAGGGTGTGAAATTGTATATGTCCTTGTCAATACAAAAGGATCTCCTGCGCAACCCGTTCCGCTGGTTGCATCAGAAGAAGTCACCGTTATAGCCCCTGTAGGACAGAAATTCTCGATAGAATTTGCCCCAAATCTGTCGTTAAATTCTGCTTCTGTGGTAACAGCTGCAGGAATTTCAGTGGAACAAGAAAAAATTCCTTGAGAAGCTTGCGGACAATTTACCGCTATGGTACATGTAAATTCAAATGGGGTTGGATCATTTTGTGTCTGAGGGTCCCCTGTTCCAGCAGGATCAGGCTCTGAACCGTTTTGAGAAACATCTAAAATAGAGTCTCCTTGAGGGGTAATCCCTCTTACGGTTGCAGAATTTTCAAATGGCCCTAGATCTGAACAAGGACCAACAATCAATTCAAGAATAATCGCTCCTACATCATGTGATGCCAGACTATTCCCAGGAAGTAATAGTTCCGGATTACCAGCGATCGTACCATCAAATGAACTATCAATAGCAAATTTCTCACTAGTAATTGCAGAGACTGCGTAAGAACATTCAGGATCCAGAACATTCTCAAGAGTATCTGTCAAGCTCAAGCTGTCAATTGTAATATTTCCACGATTTACTACTCGAATTTCAAAACTCACTGTATAAGTGCTATCACCATTGTTAATTGGTGTAGATATGAGTCTTTTTGCGAGGCCAAGATAAGGCTCTTCAATAAATTCGACTGGTGTAGGTGAGTCATCGTTTGTGGGGTCACCATCTCCGTCAGGATCCGGATCTGTTCCATTGTTGGAATCATCCGTGACTGTCGTACCTTGGCCATCAACACCAGATGCTATTGCCGTATTGAAGAAAATACCGGATGTATCACATTCATCTACCCTTACTGTTAAGAAAATATTCTTTTCCTCTCCAATATCTAGTGTATTCGTAGTCCCTGAAGGTGGAGAAGAAAGTAAACTCGTATTTGTATTTCCATTAAATGCAGTGTCAATGGAAAAGTTTGAACTTGTTAAAGACACCACTTCAAATGTGCACGGACTTGGGAAAGTAGTTATCAAGTCATCGGTGACATCTATATTGGTCAGGTCTACATTCCCGTAATTTCTCACTACAAATTCATAACTCACATCCCAAGTCCCATCTCCATTATTCTCAAGACCGCTTAGGTTTTTCGCAAGCCCAATAAGAGGGTTACAATTCAATACATCTACTTCTAAACTAAATGGAAGACCATCACAGTTAGATGGTGCAGGTCCAGTGGGAATGATGATATAAGTAACTACTCCATCTGCAGATCCTGCATTTGTCAACACGTCATTGATCGGCCCAGTACCTGAAGGCGAAAAGCCTGTTACTGTACCTTTAGTATTTGAGGCCGTCCAACTAAAGGTCGTTCCGGTCACATTTGCCGTAGGTACATAATTTACCGCTTGTCCGCTACAAATAGTTAGTGAGGAGGGACTTGTTACCGTCGGTGTAGGATCTACCGTGATGGTAAATGCTTCCGTGGGGCCCGCACAACCCTCAAAAACCGGTGTCACCACAATATTTGCGGTGATTGGCATTGTCGTGGAATTCTGTGCAGTAAAAGCGGGAATGGTTTGCACTCCCTGATTGATGACTATGTCACTCCAACGATTACCATCTCCTGAAAAAACTACATGATTGTTTCCACTCGAGTACATAGATGCCGCAGATAGAGTATTAACTGTACTTGTGTTTAAATTTGTCAGAGTTACTTCCATACTATTTCCATCGTCTACTATAACTACTCGAACAGGATCATTATAGAACGCATTAGTAAAGTTTTCAGACTGAAGATTTGCTCCACCCCTAAGGACAGACAGCCCATTAACGGAATTATGAAGTCTTAGATATAAACTATTCGATGGTTCGTTAGACGAGCCAGCTACAGGAAGTCCAGTACTTCGAGTACCAATAAAAGCAATGTCGTTACCAGGCTCAAAAGTTAATGTCGCTTCCACACGCAATGGATTGGAACTCGTAGGAGCAAATTCGTCTACTGAACGCAGAGTACCTCTTGTCCCGCCTGTACTTATATATCCATTCGTATTGGCGGCACCCGTTCCTCCTCCAATTTCAAAAAACTGAGGATCCCAAGTTCCGGTGCTAAAATCTTCAGTAATATCAGAACTTGATCGCAGGCCAATGTCGGTATTGTCATTCGTCCAAAAATACGTAGTATTCATGGGCGTATTTAATGAAGAAAACACTACTTCATCTGTCATTTCTAAGTTACATACCTGTTGATCCATGACTGCTTCCATACTCCCATCGGGATTCACCGTAATGGTAAAGGTCTCAGATGGCCCTACACAATTCACACCACCATTACTAAAAGTAGGCGTAACTTCAATAGTACCCGAGATCGGACTCGTGCCCGTATTGGTTGCCGTGAAGGAAATGTCTCCATTGCCAGAGGCGCCCAAACCTATGCTTGTATTGTCATTGGTCCATGCGTAAGTGGTCGTTCCGCCTGTGTTATTCGTAGTGAAGTTTACAGTTGCAGCATCGTCATTACATACCGCTTGATCGCCCGGATTGTTAACCTGACCTTGAGGGTTTACCGTGATATCATAACTCTGGGTTGGCCCAGAACATTGAACCCCACCATTTTCGTAGGTCGGAGTAATTGTGACTGTCCCTGTAATCGGAGCTGTTGAAGTGTTTGTAGCGGTAAAGGCCGGTACAAAAGCATCGCTTCCCGATGCTGCTAAACCGATAGATGTATTGTCATTTGCCCAGGTATAGGTCGTTGTTCCATCTGTGCGATTTGTACTGAAGTTCAATTGCGGAACAGCATCTCCATCACAAACCAAATCATCTGCCGGCTCATTGACCTGAGCGCTTGGATTGACCGTAACATCTACCGTGATGGCAGATCCATCACAACTTCCAATGGACGGAGTGATGGTGTATCGAACCACCCCTTGCGACGTCCCACTATTTGCAATGGTTTGAACAATGGTGGCACCGCAAGCCATACTACAATCTGAAAAGCCAGTCAAACTGCCCCCTGCCGGCGACGTCTGCACTGCCGCTGTCCAGGTATAGGTCGTTGCAACTGAGCCGGAAACGCCGTTGTTATCTAAATCAATATCCGTATCATCCCCATCACAAATTGTGGTGGCATTATTTGTTGCATTCACTTCCGGAGTCGGTTCGACCGTAACTACAAAATCAAAGGGTGCACCTTCGCAGTTTGTAGGACCGGGTCCAGTAGGTGTAATAGTGTAGGTAACTACAGCCTCAGTACTTCCTGTATTATCTAAAATATCATTTATAGAAGCAGTAGTTTGTGTTGTAGTTGTTACTCCTGTTACGGAACCGGAAGTGATGGCTCCACTCCATTCATAGGTGGTACTTGCGACATCGGAAGTAATGCTGTAATCCACATTATCTCCATCACAAATAACTTTAGTGGACGCACTTGTAATTGCAGGTCTTGGGTTGACTTGCACTGTAGCCTGAGCAGAGTTAATGGAACAGCCGGACTGTGTTTGGGTAATAACTACTCTATAGTACCGGGTGGCATTTAACGCTTGAGTGGTATACGTTGAGCTAGTAGCGCCTACGATATTAGTCCATCCTCCAGAAGGCATAGGTCTGATTTGCCACTGATACATCAGCATTCCCGGTGCTGTACCTGATGCTGTAACAGACAACATTTCAGTTGTTCCCGGGCAAATTTCGGAAGACTGAGGCTGAGTAGAAATCGTTGGGTCAGCAAAAATATTTAATGTTGCTGTGTTTGAGATTACCTGATCACAATCTAATCCACTCGCACTCACTACGGCACGATATTCATGTGCACCTACTGTAGCCGTTGTATTATTTGTTGTTATATTTAAAGTTGGAGTCGTCGAATTCGTATATGTAACTCCAGCTGGCGTTCCGTTCGCTACGTTATTCCAAGTCCCCCCATTATTGAACTGCCATTGATAAGTTAGGGATGGTGTTCCACCTGCTGCGGCCACCGTAAAAGTAGTATTTCCTCCTCTACAAACATTCGCGCTAGTAGCTGGTTGTGATGTGATATTCGGATCATTGACCACCGTGACCGTTATACAATTTGACGTAAAGTCGCTACACACGCCATCATCACTGATAATTACCCGGTAGAAATAAGAACCTGTTGCAGAATTCAGAACAGGGGTAGTATATGTTGCGCTAGTGGCTCCACCAATATCCGTCCAGGTACCTGAGCAATCTGTATCTGCTTCTTGCCACTGGTAAGAGTAATTTCCATTTCCGCCTGTCGCACCTGCAGAAAGCGTTGGTGCCGCTACATCACAAACTGATAATGCGTTTATTCCACTCCTTCCCAAGGCTGTACGATTAGTTATCGTCAGATCATCGGAGCTCGCTGTACAAGCCGGACCGTTGGAAATCGTCCACCGGTACACATAAGTACCCGGAACGGTAGTAGAGATTGTAGTATTGGGACTGGAAGGATCTGCAATGGCAGGAGTGTTCGGTCCGCTAATTCGTGCCCAGCTCCCCGTTCCTAGCATCGGTGTATTGGCACCTAAATTGAGCGTAGTCGCTGCACATTGTATATCATCGGCATCCGTAACGGCTACCGTAGGATCTTCCCAGACAATGTAAAACACTGTATCCCGAGAATCACAAAGGGCTGTTCCTGTGGAAATCGACCATTCGATAGCATAGGTACTGGAACCACTTACCACATCAAAAGCCGTTATTGTCGTATTAGCGGCATTTGCGTCAGCGAATGTCGCCGTTCCATCACTGAGTGCCGGGATCGAACGCCAGCTGCCGGTCCCTGTTGTAGGAGAGTTTGCACTCACCGCAAATGGCACATCAACAGAGTTGCAAATGTTCTGACTTCCACCGGATATAAAAGCCTGATCAGGTTCTTCAAAGATCTCAATATTTAATGTCGCGGTCTCATCCGGACATCCGGGAGAGGAAATAGTATATTCAAAAGTATAGTTACCAACGACCGTATTTATTACTTGGGTTGTCGTCGAATCGGGCGTAATGAAAAATGGATCCGGCGCACCGACAGGCTTAGAAGTAAAAGTCCACTGAACGGTTCCATTCGCAGGAATGTTCCCTTGTAAAAACACCTCATCAAACTGACAAAATTCTGTGGCAGAACCGCTCACATCGGCGGCGGATGGGGGCTCAGAGATAGTGACTGTGGCGACATCGCTGGTAGTACATCCCATGTTTTCGGTAGTCCATTCAAATTCGTACTCGCCATACTCAAGACCACTCACGTTCGTCGTAGGATTCGCAGGATCATCAATAGTTACTGCTCCTGAACCACCCGGTTGACTCAACAGTGTCCATGTTCCCGAACCTACGGTAGGCGTATTTCCGGAAAGGTTTGTTGAGGTGGGCACTGCACCGGGGCAAAGAGGGATATCGTTCGCAACAGCCTGAGTAGGATTCTCAATGACCGTTACAACTACATCATCTGTCGTTGGGGTACAAACGGGACCATTTGATATGGTCCATCGGAAGATATAGTCTCCCTCGATAAGATTACTCACTAGTGTATTGGGTAAAATCGGATTCTGAATATTGGGAGTCGGTGCACCACCTGGAGTTGACACCACTGTCCACTGGCCCACGCCGGAGGTCGCTGTGTTTCCATTCAACTGTGCTGTAAATCCGCAATTGTCGAAATCCGAACCGGCCGCAGCCACTGTAGGTTCCGCATAATTATCTATTCGAACCAAATCTGAGCCCGAACACTCTGCATTTGACACCTCCCACTGAAAAATATAAACTCCAGGATCAGCTCCTGTAAAAGTGGTGGTGGGATCATTGGCATTCGTAAAGGAGCCGGACAAGCCCATTGGACTTGTCGCTGCAATTGTCCATGTGCCCGTTCCGAAGCCCGGCGTAGCGGCATTCAAATTAAAAGTCCCTTGTTCGCAGAGTTCCTGATCTGCTCCCGCATCTGCTGAGGAGGGAACATCAAAAATACTGACTGTTGCTTGGTCACTGCTCATGCATGGTGATCCACCAACCGGGCTGTTAATGGTATACTCGAAGGTATATACTCCTTCCATTAAATTATTCGCTATAGCGGTGTTGGGTCCCGTAGGATTAATCGACGGAGTATTGGGCCCACTGACAAAAGACCAGGTTCCCACACTATTGGGGTTTCCAGATAAATTGACACTTGAAACAACATCACAGAAGGTTTGATCTTGCCCTGCATTTGCCGCTGGGACTACATCTACGTTCACCTGATCGGTGAGAATGGGACAAAAAGGACCTCCCAGACTATTCCACTGTAAAGTGTAGCTTCCAAAATTCAAATTGCTTATCGTAGCAGTGGGTGAAGTAATATCGCTAAATGTAGGGGAATTGGGCCCGGTAACTACCGTCCAAAAACCATTGGATACCGGAGTCGCATTTAAGCTGGTACTGGATGCACCACAGACGGAAATATCTGCACCCGCGTTGGCAGGATCAGCGAGCGAAGAGGTTGCAATTATAACAGTATCTCTGCTTGGTGGACATCCCCCATTTGAGATGGTCCATATAAAAGAATAGCTCGTATTCGGAGCTAAAGATTGCACAGTAGTAGTAGGCGAATTCGGGTCTACTATATCCGCCGTGGTCGGACCGGAAAACTGTGTCCATGTTCCTATGCCCACAGTAGCCGTATTCCCTTCCAAATCGGTATCCGCACCACAAATTGTTTGATCTGCGCCAGCATCCGCTTCAGTGATGTCATTATCTCTGGTTACAAACACTGTGTCCACTGTAGGATCGCATCCTGCCCCTTGCTCTATTTGCCACTGAAAAGCATAGGTTCCTTCATCTGTAAGGCCTGAAATGCCCGTGTTTGGATCATTGGCATTACTTATCGTAGGTGTAGTTATCGTTGGTGGGGTGCTCGCCATGGGCAAAAAGGACCAGGTACCTGTTCCTCCACCCGGAGAATTCGCACTCAAATTTGTTGAAGTGCTGGCAGTAGATAAACAAATATCAGCTCCAGCATTTGCTTGAATGGGGCCTTGTGTACCCAGAGTAGTAATGGTCACATCGTCAGAAATGGAATTACAAGAATTGGTTATCGTCCAGGTAAATGTATATACTGTATTGATGGAAAGCCCATTTACAGTGGTATTCGGATCAGTAACATCTGAAAAAATCACACCTGATGAGGGGGACACGGTCCATGCCCCGATTTCATTTAGTGCAGGATCACTACCCTCTAGATCAATAGGTGTGCCGAAACACACTGTTTGATTGTCGCCGGCATCTACCCCCACTGGATCTACCCCTGCTACTCGAACAATGACATCATCCTGGGCGGGAAAGCAAAGTAACCCATTAGTGATCGTCCATCGAAACACATATTGACCGGGAATTAAACCCGAAATATCTGTATCGAAAGCATTCACATCGTTTACGACTGCCATATTCGGCCCACTCACCTGAGACCAGGTCCCTGTAAAGTCAGGACCTTCAGTTGAAGGATCATTACCCGCCAGCATTGTATTGTCTACATTACAAGCCAACAATTGATCTGTCCCAGCATTCGCAAGGGTTGATTCGCCAGAAGCGACTACTGTAATTTGGTCCGTTGTACTCGGGCAGCCCGTACTAGAAGGAGCTTCTCTGCGGAATTCAATAATATAGGTCCCCCCTTGCGTTAGGCCCCCAATAGTAAAGGGTGATCCAGTGCCAACAGAAGAATACGCCGTAGGGTTGGAGCCAAAGGGTCGATCTATAAATCGCCAGGCCGTACTTCCCAATCCACTCGCAGTATAATTTATATCTACGAAGGTCTGACCGCAAGGTAAAACTATAGGGCCGACATCTGTTATATCTACACCTGGATTTGCGCCAATTGAAATGGATACAGACGAACTACTGGTACATCCCGTATTCGGGTTTGTAATTGTATATTGATAGGTATAGGTCCCAGTTATAAAGTCCGCTACTTTTGTTACCTGAGTGTTTGGGCTCAAAATAGTGGACATATTCGGACCCGATGTTTGGGTCCATTCCACTTCTTCCACTGAGTAAATAGGAAGGTTACCTTGCAAAATAAATGTATCTACTCCCACACAATAAGAAGTCCCCGCTGGAGCCGAAGCCGTAGCCGTAGTTGACGGACCTACCGGCTCGGGAACAATAATCTGGACAAGATCACTCCCACTGGCACAAGGCCCATCCACCTCATAGCGAAAAACATAGGTTCCCTCAATCAAATTAGAAACGCCTGTGGTGGCAGTGTTGGGTGAGGAGATCGTAGGTACGTTTGGTCCACTCACTACGGACCATTCTCCGCTTTGACCACATTCGGAAAGTCCGATGGCCGAACCCGAGAGAGTAGCAGAAGTTGTCAGTAAAAAACAATCATTTAACGTTTGATCAGCACCTGCTGAAACAGGCTCTACACCCCCACAGTTGGTAATTGATATCGCGTTTGAAGAGGCAGAACATCCGGTTATATCATTTGTGATTGTCCAAACAAAATTAGCGGTCCCCCCCGCGCCTCCGTTTAATGTCACTGTGGGATTCGGGACGTTCGCATCACTTAAAACAACACCGGCACCGCCGCCTTCCCAAATACCTGTTTCATTCATGCCCGGTGTATTCCCTGATAGCGTAGCACTTCCTCCACCGGGGCAGGCAGCAGCTCCGCCTCCGGAAGCTGTGGCTGTAGGGGTGGCCTCAATCGTATACGTCACATTATCAAACACCAAGGAGCCGTCAATACATCTCGATCTCAATCGAAACTGATAGTTATTTCCCCCGATCACTCCGATGACCATTGGGCTCAGCGTCCCCGGATTCATAATCAGCACGGAAGGACCTGAAATTTGGGTCCATTGTAGAGTCCCCGATTGCGGCGATCCCTGAATTTGCCCGAATAGCTGAATCATATCATTAGCACAAAATGTGCGATTAATACCCGCATTCACGGTACAATTTTGAGCTGAAAGTTCTGCCACAAAGGACAGCATCAACAAGTTCACCATAACGAATAAAACCCCGCGGAATGCGCGAGATTTCATTTTGGACAATCCTTCTGTGAAAGTCGTTTGGTGAGAATTGGGGGATAATACGTTAATGTTTTTCATAAGCTCTGATTATGCGAGTAAAAAAGGTTTATATGAAACCTCATCGAATTTTTCAGATGAACACCTATTTCTATACTATATACTATTAACTCCAAGGATCGAGCCAAATATTTTTTATTTCGCTTACTACCCAGAAGGATTTTTATTATTCAAGGCGTCTCCAATAAAGGAATAACCTAAACAATGAAAATCAAGTCAAAATTAAATTTATTATCACAACAAAACAATCCTACGGGTCAATTTAATAAGTTTAGTATGTATTTATCTAACTATCAATCCTTTATAATTTTACATTTAATATATTTGAATTAATCTAAACGTCTTATTCAGAAAAATTAGCCCATTATTCGGTCATATCTTATCGCTTTTCACTGCGAAAAACCATAATATTTTCCAATTTTTATGACTGCTTTATATATGAAACGTATAAAATGTGACACTTTTCTGTCTGATTATTCTCCAAAACAACATCTATTGCGCCAGCGCTGTGCAGTGGGTGCCGTCAGAAGACTGGCGGCAGCCGTCGAAATCAGTCCCAACTATTGGACTGATGAGAGGGCCGAGTGAAGCGGTCGGAGTCTGCCGGCTGGCGGACGGAGACCGGGGTCTGAACGAGCCCCGAAACATAGCGAACCCGCAGCTATTTTTATTATTAATTTCTCTGGAACCCATAAAATTAAAAAAGTAGGGCCTCTTGACAAAACGAACAACTGCGGGGTGGCGCCCAAATCACCTGAAAACTGAATGACGAAATGAGATTATTTACCCAAAAGAGAGAACATATGTTGCTTGTAGGACTCGACTCCCGGCTGATTGAAAGGATTCACCCCAAGCATGTATCCTCCGAGCGCACAGGCGTATTGAAAGAAATAGAAAGCATAGCCTAAATGAAAGGCATCCCAGGCGCCCCACTCCAGGCGCGATACGGGAACGCCCCCCGAACGATGAGCAGATACTGTGCCGGCATAGGCTTTTTCATTTACTGCATGCATGTGCGGCCAGTTTTCCAAATAGTCCAATCCGTCCACCACACCATTTGCTTCAGGAAGTGAGGATGAACGAGGGGGAGTGTGGATAAACAGGTGCGTCTCCATGATATGGCGTTCGCCCTCCTGAATGTACTGTCCCAGGGCGTGTAAATCGGTGGTGAATCCACTGGAAACGGGAAATATTCCACGACCGTCCTTTCCCTGGGATTCGCCAAAGAGCTGTTGCCACCAACCGCCAAATCGCGACAAAGCCGGCTCATAAAGCGCTAAAATCTCAATTTTCTTCCCCTTTTGATACTGGGCCTGACGCCACATTGCGTAATTGACTGCTGCTCCACCCTCTTTTCGGGTCGCTTTGCGCGCTGCCTCTGCACCCTCCACGACCTCATCTATATCTATGCCTGCAGCCGCCATCGCCAAAAAGCCGACGGGACTCATGACAGAGTATCGTCCGCCAATGTCTGAGGGCACAGAAAACGTTTGATAGCCGTGTTCTTCGGCTAATTTACGCAGTACACTGGGCCCGCGATCCGTTGTAATATACATTTGATCCTCCGGACAGCCCGTCAGAAGGCCGGATTTTCGCCAGGCTCGAAAATACCGGAACGCTAAGGCCGGCTCCAGGGTCGTACCGGACTTGGAAATAACATTGATACTGAATCGCTTCCCCTTCAAGCGCTCGCGCAAGTCTATCAAGGCTGTCATAGATAAATGGTGGCCCGCATACATCAGTTCGACCCCTCGTTTTTCCACCGGCAGTAAGGGCTGAAGAGCATCAACAGCAGCACGAGTCCCAAGGTAGGAGCCCCCCACTCCAATCACTACTAATACTTCAGCATGATTTCGAATAGACGCTGCAGCTGATTTTATATCGCCCCAAGAGTCTGCATTCACTGCACGAGGCCCTTTCACCCAGCCCGTCCATTCACTGCCTTTGCCACTGCCCTCCTGAAGATTGCGATGCGCATCTACAGCTTTGGCTTCCATGGCCATATCCCAGCTGTCCTGCTCATCAAATAAAAATTCAATCCCTTGCATACTCGAAATTTTTTATTGAAAGTACCAAATTACGAAGAAAATCGTACCTTATCCTTTCAACAAATTTGAGTTCATGGATCTTTCAGGCAAAACAGTATTTATCAGTGGTGCCAGCCGGGGCATTGGAAAGGCGATCGGCTTGCGGCTCGCTCAGGCCGGAGCAAACATTATTGTCACTGGCAAGACCGATGCACCGCACCCCAAACTCGAAGGCACGATTCATTCTGCCGCTGAGGAAATGGAGTCCGCAGGTGGGCAGGCTTTGGCTACCGCAATGGATGTGCGCTCTGAGGAGCAAGTTAAAAAAGCAGTAGATGCAGCTGTACAACGGTTTGGTGGCATTGATATCCTAATCAATAACGCTAGTGCGATATTCCTCGCCGACACCGAAAACACCCCGATAAAACGCTTTGATCTCATGATGCAGGTCAATGTCCGCGGCACTCTGCTGCTCACCCAGCAGTGCCTGCCCCATCTTCGACAGTCCGATCACGCGCATATTCTCACCCTGTCGCCACCGCATCCCTTAGATGATAAATGGCTGGGACAATTTCTTCCTTACACCCTCAGCAAATACGGTATGAGCCTGTGCACGGCAGGCTGGGCCCGCGAATTTGAAGGGGAGATTGGCGTGAATAGTCTCTGGCCGGTCACTACCATCGCCACAGCTGCGATCAAAAACATCGTGGGGGGGAAGGAGATGATGCAACAGAGCCGCACTCCTCAAATTTTGGCCGATTCAGCTTATGAAATCCTTCAGCGTAAGCCTTCCGATTGCAATGGTAACTTTTTCACTGATGAAGAGGTGCTCAAAGAAGCCGGGGTTACCGATTTTTCCTCCTATGCCGTCAATCCGGGAGGGGATCTCATGCCCGATTTGTTTTTATAAAAACGACAGTTATTTAAATATTAATTTTTTATGGGGCCTCCCCACAACGAGTTGTGGGGCGCTACGCTACGCCACTCGTTCAGAGGACCCCCTCCACCACGCAGTGCTTGCGTGGTTCCGGAGCTTCACTCGGTCCGCCGATCGGCGGACCCATGGCGCCACTGGGGCGCCATGGCGGCTTCGCATCGCTAGTCCAAGGGACGAAGTACTCTCCCATTTTAGTATATTTACGCTATCGACGCAGCCTATGGCCCTACCTCAGATGATCAAATAAATCAAGAAAATGAAAATTATACTGTTCAAAATTGTCGCTACCGTTTTTGTCCTGGCGGGAGTCAATCACTTTCTTTCTCCCGAATTTTATTTACCGCTGATTCCCGACTACCTGCCGTTTCCTCAATGTATTAATTGGTTCTCGGGCGTGCTGGAGATAATCATCGGCCTCGCGATATGGACGCCTCAATACCGCCGAATCGGCGGCTGGGCGCTCTCCGTCCTTATGGTCCTTTTTATTCCGGCCCACGTTCATTTTATTCACATTGGCCATTGCCTTCCGGAAGGTCTTTGTGTGGATCCATGGATCGGATGGGGTCGTTTAATAGTAATTCAGCCCTTATTCATTTACCTGGGTATAGCCATCGCGCGGTCTTCTGCCAACTGAATTCTCATCACCTATCGCATCCTACGCTTTAATTGTTAAATATTATCGAAGCTCAGATGGGCTGTGCACCCGGTTTTCTATCGGGAGTACTTGGTATTGTTCGTCCTTTTTCCAATTAAAGTACTTCTCATTAAGATCTTCTCCAGCTAACAGGCTAAAGCAATTGTGAAAACCCGAATTAGATGCCTCTTCCGATATTTTGTCTCTGATAATATACGTTCGACTCTCCCCCCTTCGAGACGAAAGTAAAAGGGATTCCGCCGGCAGGCCCCACTCCATTTGAAGGATTTCTCGCTCGTAATCGGTCAAAGCGGGAATCACCCCTTTTGTTTGGTTGGCTTGCTCCATGGCTGAAATTTGGTGTTCGTGCCAATCCCGCCTTTCCGAAAAATGCTGAATAGAGCCGGTCATTTGAACTCCCCACCAAACGAAAGTAAAAAATAGTAGCAATTGAACGACCTTTGACACTGTAGACGTCCAGGGTACGGATGGATGAAAAAGGGGCAGTAAAATAAAAAATGATAACAGCATCCATTGACTTTCGGTATAAAACCTCACGAACTCATTGACCGCCAATGAAACTAAAAGCAGATGCCCGACGAAAGCGAAAACACTCCATGCAAGAACGAGAAATTTGCGATAGTACAAACTGAGTCCCCAACTCAATAGAGCCCACAAAGCAGCCGGGAAATAATAGAAAAAACTATTCTCCCAAAATGCTACCCACACCGGACGATCCAGTAATTGTCTCCAATTCACCCAGGAGAAGTCCTGAATACTCTGGATTTTCTTCCCGTCATACCAATTGAGAGAACTTAAATAATACTTTACAGCCACACATAGAATGATTACGATGGCTGCCACAATGTGATATTTATCTTTTTGGCGCCATTGACCCGACAACCATTGGTATCCGACAAAATAAATGGCGAGAATTACCAGCAGGGGATGGGTGAAAACAGATAAGCAAAGTAAAATCAGGGCAAGAATAAAGAGAACAGGATTTACAGGGCCTAATCTATTACAATTGGATTGAAGCATCCCCGCGGCCAGGCAAAATAAAGGTATAGCCTGGTGGACCTCATTATTGGTCCAAAAAAAGTTATCTGTATAATAGAATGTAAAATATCCCGCCAATAAAACCACCCAATCGAATTGTTGTAAGCGGTATAAAAGAGTAGCTGAGATTAGGGTAAGCAAAGGAAAACTGACGGAATAGGTCCACATCAAAGTATTAATGGACCAATCTAGCTTCACCCCAAGCGAGGGTAAAGCCTGGGTCAGAATAGACCCATAGCGACCCACCATAATAGTAGGCTCTCCCTCATTGATGATTTTGAGCAATACAAAAGACGCATCCAGGACACTCATTCGCTCTACATAAAATACAATAGAAAGAATAAGTTGAAGACTCAAGAGCATCCAAGCTCCTTGCGCTAATCTTTTCCGGCTCCGACCTGGATTATCCATTCCATTTTAGGAAGAAAGATACACTTAATTCGGAGGTAGAAAAAATAGGTCAGGAATTCACCGCTTCTCACTTATTGCACAATTACTTTTTTCACGATTCCGCCTAATTCAGAGGCGATATGAAGATAGTACGTCCCGGGGTTTAAACCTGTCAAATCTATGGAGTGTGTCTGTAAAAATGCGTCCTTGTGATATCGAACCGGCTGCCCTGCGCTATTAAACAAACGAATATCCGCTCGCTGGAAACGCTGCGCATCCATCCGAATGTTCAAAACAGAACGCGCGGGATTGGGGAATACTTCAACCATATCTTCCGTCGGCAGTGTCTCTGTACTCGACGTAGCGCCAAAGATCGGCGAGGACCACAAGCCGCGACCATAGGTAGCGGCGTAGATTCTCTGTTGCTCTTCGTTGATTTCCAATTCATTGATAATAACATTGGGTAGATGATTATCAAAAGCCACCCATTCGTCGCGCGTATTATCAATAAAAAACACACCGTAATTCATGCCGAGATAGAGGCCGTCAAAATCGTCATTCTGCCACACGAGCGCCAGCGCGGCGAAGTTGGGCAAGTTCTTTCTGAAAGACATCCAGCTTTGGCCCCCATTTTCAGTGACATAGACTTTCGATACGCTATTTGTGGCAATGGCAACCTTATTGGGGTCTCTGGGGTGTATTGCAATAGAATTTACATTCCCAGCAAAGCCCGTTACATTTTCCCAATTGCCCCCACCTATTTCCGTTTTATACAATTCTGAGCCATGGGCTGCCCACATCACAGAGTTATCTGAAGGAGCAATTTTAAGGTGATCGAGTTTCTGCGGGAACTCCTGTGAAATCGAAGTCCATGTTTGGCCATAATCTTCAGATCGAAAAACTTGTTCGTAACCCAGATATATAACATCAGAAACAATGGGATCCTGCTCAAAAGGGGTGACCCAACGGCCGGTTTCACTTCCCGGTTTCACCATACCAATATACGACTGAGCGCCATTAAAGGACACATAGGGAGCACCAAACTGAGAGGTGCCGCAAAGAATAGTAGGATCTTCTTTATCGATAAATGTCTCCATACCATCGGCTCCAAGCCAATCAATCCACTCTCCCTCATCCGTCAATAATGAGGTACCATTATCTTGTGAGCCACCGCTGACCCACACCGGATCCGTCTGAGAAATACCAATTTTGTAGAATTGTCGAATACCCAGACCCGGACTTAGGTCTTTATAAAATTCAGGGTTGACAAAGCTCGAGTTCTCTGCCACAAAAACTCCACCATCTGTTACCGCATAAAGCATACTGTCCACAAAAAGTAAATCATCTACATCGGCGTGACAGTAGCCAATGTTTTGACCGGCAGCAGATCCCGGTATCCAATCCGAAGTGGGTTGAAAGTTTTCTCCTCCATTGCGCGACACCCAGGTGTTGATTCCCGCAATGTGTACTTCATCAGCATCGAAAGGGTTGACTGCGATCCCCATATCTCTTGGTGCCTGACCGCGATCATCATCAGCGGCCGTACTGTAGCCAAAATAATTCTTTCCGAAATGAGGAAGCAGACCAAAGCTTTCTCCTTGATTATCACTTCTGTACATTCCACCAAAAACGCCACCTTCTGCTTCTAAAACATAGATTCGATCGGGTGCGTCCGGTGATACGCCGATCATTTTAGGTCCATTTTTAAAGTTGTTTTGCAAGGGTTGCTGAAACTGCACCCTCAAGCTCTCTCCAGCTTGTAATGCTTCGATCATATCTTCTCCCAGCCCTTGTTCTACCATGACGGCCGGAATAAAAATGCCTTCTCCTTCTCCGGACATATTGATTACGCCCGGCTCGTTGTTGACGATAATCACAGCAAAAGCGCCCGCATTCTGGGCCGCTAAGACCTTCTCGACAAATGTACATTCACCCCGGCGAATCAGAGCAATCTTTTGTCGAAGGGAATCTGCGTTGGTTGGTGCTGAACAAGCCAATAACGTAGAATCTCCCTCATCTCGGTACATCACAACTTCTGCGGTAAACTCTTCTGGTTCGACAGGCAATGGGACATATCCTTCTACAAAAGCGTTTGGAGCAACGACATAACTGCCGGAAAGACTATCCGGAGACAGTATATTCATATTTTCTTCCCGAGGCTCCTCCGTACCCACTGAAGTAAAAGTGAAGCCACCATCATGAGAAACGTGCACTCCACTGCCGGAAGCATAGACCGTATTGAGATCAGTGGGATGAAAGGCAAAATCGAAACCGGAACCATCGCTGACAACTGATTGCCATTGGTTTCCTCCATCAACGGATCGAAATAAGCCGGAACGCTGAGATGCGGCAAAAATCGTATCCGGCTGTGTGGGATGAATCAGGATTTTGTTGACCAGAGAGGAACCCACATCTCCAATTTTAGACCAAGTCGCACCTGCATCTTCGGAACGATACAAACGTCCGCCTCCTGAGCCAAAGTAATAGATTTCTGGATTTAGGGGATGAAAGGCTACGGAGTACACTTCCATATTGGAAAAGTTATCGGTCAGTGGTTTCCACACCTCTCCTCTGTTAAAAGTATGCCAAACGCCTCCCGTTTGTGCACCGATGATGATGTGATTGGGATCATTGGGATTGACCTGCATGGATGTAACCCGACCAATACCGGGATTCCATCCCGAAGTGGCATTCCAACTTTGCGGACCGTGTTCTGTCCAATAATCATTGGTTCCCGTACGCAAGTCAGCACGCTCAAAGCGCTCGGCCTGCCAGCGGTGCCATTCCTTTATAAAATAGTCTTCCGGCAAGAGTTCTCCCTCCGCTGTTTGCATCCGGCGTGCATTGTATTCCCAGCGTTTATATTGTTTGTAACCTGTTCCACGTCCCGTCCCAACGATCTCAAAATGCTCTTCTGCTGCTGCCTGAATCTCTTCCAGAGAATAGCCGGGTTCATCGATCATAGATAAATACTCCTGCCCCATTAGTGACATCGCACCCCAGCTGCATAGCAGTAGTATAAGTCCCAATTCTATCCTCATAATCTTATGTTTGTAGCAAGATATGGAAAACCCTTTCATTTTTTCAATAGGAACGAAATTTTGAGGGAAAGTGTAAGCCAATTGGCAAAAAATCGCTGCTGACCGATAAAATTCTTTTTATCTCCCGGAGATCTACTCTACCTTCACTTTTATGCCGCTTCTTACATCTCCATTTATCCATTTCCGCTGGTAGAGATATCCACCAGAAAAGAAGCTATATATTCAACCAATCCAGAGATCCACCCCCTTCGATTCAGCATTGAGTAGAGCGATTCGCATACTAATATTAAAAAAAGTGTATAACTACAATAGCTTAGATCAAGGGCCGGGCCGCTCGATCGATTGCCAAATGCACCGAAGGGAATCCTACCAAATACCCAGAAGTCGATCATCTCCTTAGATAAATGAACCGACTGATAAAAAGAAAGTGAGAGATTCTGAATACTTCGCCTTATCTCCGGTCGCTACCCATCACCTACTGTGAGAAAAAATCTCACTGAGCCTCTGCCCGATCGAATCGCGTGAGGTGCCTAAAGGGTGCTGGAGCCGAAGGCGACCAGCAGTGTGAAGCAGAGAAGCGAATTCGCTTCTCTGCAAAGACGGAGCGATCAGCGAACCCCGGAAGGGACCGACCCCGAGAGGGCCGCAAGGCACTCGAGGGGGCACGCCCCACCAACGAGTTGGGGGCACGGCTAAATACTAAAAAAAGAAAAAAATTGAGCCTGTGTGACTTTTCGCACTGAACTGAGGTCGCGTTAGGATTATATTTGTAAATGAAATCGAAACAGGATAAACATTAATAAAAACGAATATTATGAACGTCGAACAAATTTATACCGGATGTATAGCGCATGCGGCCTACTACATCGAGCACAAGGGAGAAGCTGCTATTTTCGATCCGCTGCGCGAGGTGCAGCCATATATTGATAAAGCGGAAAAAGATGGGGCGAAAATCAAATATGTATTTGAAACGCACTTTCACGCTGATTTTGTCAGTGGCCATCTCGATTTAGCGAAAAAAACAGGAGCAGATATCGTGTATGGTCCGACGGCCAAGCCCAACTTCGATGCCATTATAGCAGAAGATAATCAGGAGTTCAAAGTGGGAGACTACACGGTTAAGGCAATACATACGCCTGGACATACCATGGAGTCTACGACTTATTTGCTCACCGATGAAAAAGGTAAGCAGCACGGCATTATTACGGGTGACACCTTATTTATAGACGACGTGGGTCGGCCGGATTTAGCTCAGCACGTTGTAGAGGATTTGACGCAGGAAAAACTCGCTTCACATCTCTACGATTCACTGCGCAATCGCATTATGCCCTTACCCGATCACCTGATCGTATATCCCAACCACGGTGCCGGTAGTGCCTGTGGCAAGAAAATGAGTCAGGAAACCACAGATACCCTCGGAAATCAGAAGAAAAACAACTACGCATTGCGCGAGGATATGACTCGTGAGGAGTTTGTCGCCGAATTGCTCGACGGTTTAACGGCCCCTCCCGGTTATTTCCCTAAAAATGTGGTGATGAACATTCAGGGTTATGAGAGCCTGGACGATGTTATGGACCGGGCGGAACAGCCCTTAGATGCCGAGGCCTTTGAGTTGGTTGCCAATGAAACGCGGGCACTAATTTTAGATACTCGATCGGATGCTGAGTTTGCGAAAGGATTTATCCCCAATAGCATTAATATTGGATTGCAGGGGAATTTTGCCCCTTGGGTCGGTGAAATGATTCCCGACATTAAGCAAGAAATCCTGCTCGTGACCGATCCCGGAAATGAAGAGGAGAGTATTATTCGTCTTTCGCGGGTAGGTTACGACCAGGTCGTTGGATATTTGAAAGGCGGGTTTAAAACCTGGGAGAAATCAGGTAAAGAGGTCGACACCACCCAGCGACTCACTGCAGAGGAGTTTGCGAAAGCCTATGAAGATGGAAAGTACCAGCTCTTTGATGTGCGCAAGCAAAGTGAGTATGACTCTCAGCACATACAAGGCGCAAATAATATTCCTTTGAACCAAATCAACCAGCATTTGGCGGAATTTCCCAAGGATCAGCCCTTTGCCCTGCACTGTGAAGGAGGCTACAGAAGTATGATTGCTTCTGCCATTCTCAAGCAGAGGGGATTTGATAATTTTGTTGATGTCATTGGCGGATTTGAAGAACTGAAAGAGACAGAGGTCAAAATGACAGATTACGTTTGCCCTTCTACCTTGTTGTAGAACACGCAAACTATTCATTGCCTCATAATTTCTATCCCCTGGATCGGCTTTGGTTGATTCAGGGGATTTTCTATCTTTCCCCTGCAGCCATTGCTTTGGTCCAACGTACAAAATTACTTCCGCCATGAAATCAAATGCTTCCTCTCAACGCCCCGTGCTCGGACTGAGGGAGAATGCCACCCAATTCGCCCTGTTGGTCCTCGTCAATGCATTCGTCGGGGGTATGGTGGGCATGGAGCGAACGATTTTTCCGGAGTTAGCCGAGCTCAAATTCAATGTGGGAACCAATACCGCCCTCTTATCTTTCATCACTGTCTTTGGAATTACCAAGGCCATCAGCAATTACTTTGCCGGGCGCTGGGCCAACAAAATCGGCAGAAAAAATCTCTTGGTTTTGGGCTGGCTGATTGCTTTACCGATACCCTTTCTGCTTATTTATGCACCAAACTGGACCATCATTATCATAGCAAATATACTCCTGGGTGTGAATCAAGGTCTCGCCTGGAGCAGTACAGTGGTGATGAAAATTGACCTGGTGGGTGAAAAGCATCGCGGGCTGGCCATGGGACTCAATGAGTTTTCCGGCTATCTGGCCGTCGGGGTCGTCGCCTTTTTATCCGGCTACATCGCCCAGACCTATGGAGTGACGCCCTACCCTTTTTACATTGGTATTGCCCTGTCCTGGGCTGGGCTCATTTTGAGTTGGGTTTGGGTCAAAGATACCCGCACTCACGTCACAGAAGAGGGCCAGACCAACACCACCGATGCCCTAAAAAACATCTTTTGGGAAACCTCCTTTTCCAATAAAACCTTAAGCTCTGTCACCCAGGCCGGCTGGGTCAATAATCTCAACGACGGCATGATTTGGGGTCTATTTCCCGTACTTCTGGCTTCCTTTGCTTTCGACACCCAGCAGATCGGCATTCTGGCTGCCATCTATCCTACGGTTTGGGGCATCGGACAACTTTTCACCGGAAAAATGGCCGATCATTATTCCAAGAAAGCCATGCTTTTTTGGGGCATGCTATTACAGGGCTTTGCCATTCTCTTCATTCCCTTCACTCCATCCTTTGGAGGGCTGGCTTTCATCGCCGTTATCCTCGGATTGGGAACCGCTCTGGTGTACCCTACTTTTTTAGCGACAATCGCCGATGCCACCCGACCACAACAGCGAGCAGAGAGTATCGGTACGTTTCGGTTATGGCGAGATCTGGGCTATGCCTTTGGGGCCGTGCTATCAGGTATCATAGCGGATGTTTTCGGCCTATCCTACGCCATTGTCATGATTGGTGCGCTCACCATGTTCTCCGCCCTTGTCATTCAGTGGCGGATGCCTAAATAATATGTAAATCCTATCGGTGACGGCGAGATTGATTGCTCAGGGGACCTCTAACTTGAGCGGCTCGTTTCAATAAGAATTTCCAAAGAAAGGAAGAGAGTAATAAGGCAGAAAGTAAAGCCCAGGTCTGATTCATAAAATATGGAATGTTCTGCCGCAATGCTTCTTGAGCTTCCGGATGATACTGAAGGTATCCCCAAGCCCCTAAGGTCACAATGACGGCTATGATCATCCACATTTTCATACAATAATAAACATTGATCTGACACAAAGATGACGCTTTTATTGGAATTCTCCAAATTTTAGAGCGCATAAGAGGCGCTCAACCGCCTTTTGTAGCACTCCCAGAGCTCACCTTCGCCACCCCATACATCAAAACCGGTAGCCCATTTCCTCTATTTCCTTTCGAAACAAATCATGCACTCTTTGCCGATCTGTATCCTTGTACAGCGCTCTGTAGCCATTGAGGTCTTTTCTAAACCCAGATTTAGCATACGGCAGAGGCAAGGGGTGAGGCATATCTAATTCTCTGCATACCCCATCTAAATCCTCTTGCAAAGACTCAAATCGACAAATGCGGTCCACCACCACCTCTCCGTCGATAGAATATAAATCTCTCCCCCGCTCTTTGAGCGTGAGTATTTCATCCGAGTGGACAAAATCCGAAAATGGCATACGCGGTTCCGTTCGACAGGCAAAATAATACAGCGAAACGACCCGATCCCAGGGGTTTCTTTCAAAACAAAATTTATAATAGGAAGACCATACTTCCGGGGATACTAAGTTGCGAACTTCCCGGGCCGACATATGATTATAAAACTTCCCTTTAAAAGACGCGTTCGGTGATAGCAGGCGCTTTAGTGTATCCCATTTATAGCGCAGAGGAGACACCCAATGGTTCTGTTTCCCTCTGTAGCCCATTCGCTGTCGCTGATTCTCATCCTTCTTTGAAATTCGACTAATAATATCCTTCGGACCACAGGCTGAAGACAGTGCCATTTCAACTGAAGTCCCGGCGGTTTTATTCGTTTTCAAAAATATAAATCGATGACGATGAGATACGATCATTCTTTTTTTGTAAAAGTAAAAATATTACTCCAGTTTATTATTCTATTCCTTTTTTGGGCGTGCCCCCACACGACTCAGCTCGCCCGGACGCCGAGCGGAGCCGTGTGGGGTCGGGCTATGCGGTGCCCGGCCCTTCGGGCTGCTCTCCGGATTTTTCTACAATCTTCCACATAGAAAGTTGGTCCTTTCTTTCCTTCGCAAAAACCGAACGGTATAAAAAGTAAAAAATGCCGAAGAGCACACCTCCTATCCCTCACGCGGGCCGGACGGCCCTTTTGATAGACATCAACCTTTATCGGCGGCTCGAAAATTTAATTATTGCACCTTTTCTTCCCTTTTGCAATGGGTGGATGCTGCAGGGCATGCGCGCGGCAAGCTGGTTCTTGGGGCTCTTTTTCTGGATGTTGTTTTTGCTCTTTTGCCGCCCGCGCCCCAGCTCCTAAAGGCGAGCCAGCCCGCTGTGTTATTCATGATTCGCGGCAATGGCGTCTGTGATTCTGATACCCGAAAAAACTATGAAAAACCGTTTCTCCTCAAAAAATACCGTCTCAAATCCTATCCATCTTTTCATCCTATAAATCTTAATTCAGACAAATAGGCACCCGCGCTGGGCACGCCCCACCAACGAGTTGGGGGCACGGCCCCACTTATCGTCGTTCCTTTTTGTAGGCGAATTCCGCGCAGGGTGCTATAGCTTGCTGACGCAGGGTAAGTCTTTTCCTCCTACTTTTTGAGTGGCCAAAAAGTAGGCAAAAAGCCCCCGGCCTGTCCTCACGGCCTGTCGTTCTATCGCTCGCTTCTCTAAACCCCTAAAAACTCACCCGATGTCTGCTGCTTCACGCAGCACCATCGGGCTCAAACACTACGCGGTTTGCCTCCGCATTCTGCGGAGGCCGTTCAGCTCGCTAAGAACGTCAACGGCCGTTTGCGAATGGCCGGAACTAAAATATGAATATGCATGCCCGCAAAGCAGTCCGGTTCTTGGCGCTCTTTTCTTAGATGGTGGTTTTCTGCCTGGTCGGTACAGAAAAAGAATCCGGATCCATCACCAGTGATAGCGGCGCGCTGAGCGGTCATTTGCGTGCCGTTAGGTACGCAAAATCGCTAGATACATGAACCCGAAAATATTGGCGTGCCGTAGGTACGCGATGTGATTGATCAATTTCAAATAAGGTGAGTTAAAATAAAAAGTACCGCCTATGGCGGCATTTCGAATCGCCTACGGCGCTTCTCAACATGCAGCGGTAAAAAGCGACCGCGGTTTTGCTACTGCAAAAATCACCTTTGATGGGTCCTTGATTTTTGTTTGCTTTTGGATCAAGCCAAAAGCAAGAAGAAAAAATAGTTTTACCGACTTCCCAATGCTGCAGACCGAAGAACAATACTCCTCGAAATCGATGGGTCGGAGGAAGATAGCGGCTTGAAATGTATCTCATCCTCAACATCACCGCCTCTACTCCTGCCCATCTTTTCATCCTATAAATCCTATTTCAGACAAAAGAAACAAACAAATTGATCCGCAGGCGCCATTGCTAACCATTTCCATTCAATAACAAAGGGCCCCGGTTAACACTTAAAAGATATAGTTGTATTGCAGGGTAAGAGATTGCACGACATTGAGTCCGCGACTCAATTTGGGACTACCATCCGGATTGCGTTCTACGCCATCCGGCATATCCCAATCTGTCTTTTGGAGAAAGATATCATGGTCGTAAAAGAAGTTGATGAGAAAAGTGATTTTTAGGCCTTTGAAAATTTCGTAACTCACTTCATTTCTCCAATCGAAATCTATGTTTTCTGGTTGAAACAGATAGTTGGAAAACAAGATGAGTTCAGATTTGTGAATCAATTTTTCTTTGAGGTATTTATTGCGATATAAGGTTCTGAAGCTGGCTCCGAATTGGAGAAATAGATTGTCAAAATCCGTTTCACTGCGCCAGGGCGTGCCGTGCAGACCGACTTCTTCCTCTTGATTACCGGGGATAGAGGCGATATTGTCGTCCGCAACGAGGATGACCTTCGTGGAAGCCGGAGAAAGAGAGAACGCCCAATGCGTGTTGGGTTCGTATCGGGATCCCGGCGAAAAACTGATTTGTGCCGGCGATAAAAACCGCGAAATCGGCCCCTCCTCATTTCCTGAAACATCTTTGAGGAAGTTGCCCCGATAGGTGGGCACCAATTGACTGAAAAAAATCAAATCGGCCGAGTACCCCCAGGGGGAGCCCGTAGATTTGTCATAGGCCAGACTCGTGACAAAGCGAAACTCATCCACCGTTTTCTGGAAGGGTTTGGGTACCACATTATTGGCGATGATCGTTGAGCCGGAGCCCAGTCGTTGCACGCCAAGTAAAAAGGTACTTACGGTCTCCCAACTTATTCGGTTTTTGCTGTAAAGGGCAAAGAATGTGCTGAGACCACCGAATTGTATTCGATCCTCTCCCGCTCCTACCTTTGGGTTGATTTGCAGTAGTTGGAAAAAGTCCATGCCCAGACCAGCGCCAATTTGCCAGCCCGAGCTATCCTTTTTCAAGGCTTTACTTCGCAAGTTCTTTGCCCGGTCGTGGTCTATTTTAATTTGTGCACAGACTGACGAAGCCGAGAGAACGCCGCAGAAAAGAAAAGTAAAAAACAAGCGAATCATGCACAAAAATTTTTATCGATTTGAGTGGGCCCTTCTAAAGTCATCTTTCAAAGGCGGATTGTAAAATGAGCTATTCTACCGCTTTCCGAAAGACTCTGCTCCGCAAAGCCGGCGAATCAGCTTCCTGCGGTGATTGCCCGGAAACCCCAATTGCCTTTACCCGACCCAAGCACTCACGCGTGCAAATATAAAGAAATTGTGTAATATGTAAAACACAATTGACGATAGTAACGATAGGGAGTAATTCGAATAGTATATTTTGGGAAAAGATTAACGAAATTTTCCGGAGACAAGCCTCTTTATTGATTCATCGGGTGATACCGCTCAATAGTCTCCCGCAGGAATTCTTTGCGGATGTGGGTGTAAATTTCTGTCGTTAGAATGGATTCATGGCCGAGCATTTCCTGGACAGCACGAAGGTCTGCCCCTCCTTCTACCAGATGGCTGGCGAAGGAGTGTCTGAAAGTGTGCGGGCTTATTTTTTTTGTCCAGCCCAATTGCTGACATTGCTTTCGAATCATGAGAAAAATCATTTGTCGGCTCAGGCCTTTTCCGCGCGCACTGAGAAAGAGGGTATCTGATGCTTCGGGCAGCGCCTGGATTCGGCTGCGCTCGTGGGTCCGATAGGCATGAATTTGATCCAGAGCGGTTGGTCCAATGGGCACGAGGCGCTCCTTATTATTTTTTCCCACCACCCGGATAAAGCCGGATTCCTGATGCAGCTGTGATATTTTGAGAGAAATTAACTCAGTGACCCGCAACCCACAGCCATAGAGCACCTCAAAAATGGCCCGGTTTCGGTAGCCATGGCGGGATTTTAAGTCCACGGACTCAATGAGGGTAATCATTTCGTCTATGGAGAGTATGGTGGGCAATTTTCTCCGAAGGCGAGGCCCTTCAATATGCTCCGTTGGTGCCTGCTGGATGATGTCTTCTAATCGGCAATAGCGGAAGAAAGTACGCAATCCGGATAGGATGCGGTTTTGGCTATTGGGGCTGAGCCCCAGATCGTAAAGCGCGGCCAAAAATGACTCAATGTGCTTGCGATCTACTTGCTTCAAGGGCAGAACGGACTCATCCTGACGCAGGAAACTCATCAACTTGTTAACATCGGCTGTATAGGCAGCGATGGAGTGTTTGGACAGCCCCTTTTCCAGTCGTAAATAAGCCGTGAACCCCTTGAGTGCTGTTGTCCAATCCAAAGTTTTCTCCTATTAAAATATGTAGTTATACTGCAGGGCAAAGGTTTGAACCAC
>Ga0306912_1000311_pt1 | contig 29799 bp, 23 predicted proteins | sample AntRauFillE10628_FD_190443 | JGI IMG/M metagenome (GOLD analysis project Ga0306912, IMG submission 190443) | Saline lake microbial communities from Rauer Islands, Antarctica - Metagenome Filla E10 #628 (v2) (version 2) | ecosystem: Environmental > Aquatic > Non-marine Saline and Alkaline >...
GGCGACATACATAGCCTGCATCATTTGATTCAAGAAAAAGTTTGACCCAATTTAGTCGAGATTTGGTTACTGCATCCATAGCAAGTTAGGTTAACAAATCATTGAAACCATGTCTATGAATCACACAGTTAATAGCAAAAGGTAGTCATATATTCGCCCAATAATCTTTCTTTAAAAAGCTGCTTATTGCTTGAACTATTATTTTCTTAAAGGTACTTTCACGATTAAACCACCCATTTTAGGATTAAACCATAAAAAATAACGCTTAAGAGAGATTGTGCAACCTTGAGGCGTTTTTTTATTAAAATAAGTCTTCTACAACCAATAGATCTTAATAACAAGACTCTGACGGAAAACTAAAAAATGACCCAATATTTTTGGCTAAAAGCTTAAGAGAAACCTGGCATTAAAACGCCAAGAACTATGCTGAGTTAAGGCCGTGGAGTATTCGCTAAATCTTCATTATTCGTTGGAGTCGCCTCAGTATTACGGTTGGCTAGCTTGGAAAAATATAGCCCTGCCCGGTGATTAATGGCCTGATGATTAATTGCTCTTTGTTCATCATTGACTGGCGGCCTCATAATTGGTAAATGACTAATAATGTTATCCAGCATTTCTGGGGGCAAGCCCTGTAATGGCGATGCATCTTGATTCCCTTGATTTTTCATTGCTGGCCAGCAATGAACCCGGGCGGCAATATCAATTTGACGCTGTTTGATTAAAAATGCTGCCGTCTTACTACCTTCCCTGGCTACTTGCTCTGGGGTCTCTTGTTGATTATTTTGACTGTAGATATTGGCGTGGTGATGGACCAAACATCGGCTTATTTCCAGCAGATCATGACGTGCTGCCCTATGCAGTGGGGTATTACCATACTTACCTTGCGTATCGATATTGGCCCCGTTATCTAGAAACAACCGCACTATACCAAGTTGTCTCAATATTTCGAAATCATGCAGTGGGATCTGAGCATTATGACTTGGCGTATTCACATTGGCCCCGTTATTCAGTAACCATTGCGCCATTTCAAATTGGCCGTGTGCTGCAGCCATATGCAGTGAAGTCTGACCATCATTCCTTGGCGCATTCATATTAGCCCCGTTATCCAGTAACAACCGCGCTATGCCAACTTGTCCTAACCCTGCGGCCCAATGCAATGGGGTATTACGAAATATATCTGCTGCATTCACATTGGCTCCGTTATTCAGTAACCATTGTGCCATTTCAAGTTGGCGATTTACTACGGCTACATGCAATGGAGTCTCACCATCATCATCTTTTGACACATTCACATTAGCTCCGTTATCCAGTAACAGCCGCGCTATGCCCACTTGACCTAACGTTGCGGCCCAATGCAATGGGGTATTGCAAAATATATCTGCTGCATTCACATTGGCCCCGTTATGCAGTAACCATTGCACCATTTCAAGTTGGCTGCGTTGTATAGCCAGATGCAGTGGAGTCCTACCGGTATTTAATGCATTCACATTGGCTCCGTTATTCAATAACCATTGCACCAGTTCAAGTTGGCCGCGTTGTGCTGCCCTATACAGTGGGGTATAACCAAAAATATCTAGTGCATTAATATCTTGCCCTACCTTTTCAGGTTGCAAAAAAGTATTCTGGTCATTATGTATAGGGCAAGCTTGAGGTTCTGGTTGCTGATTTAGCATATTGACTCCATCGTTAAACCATTAAGTTAATAAATCAACTAAAATAGACGCGTAAATAGCTATTATTTATCTTTATTACTTGTTTTTAGGTGGGACGCTAAATAAAGAATAAAAAAGCTAAATAAGCGGGTTAAAGCAATTTAGTTTTAATTTGAAAAAACAAGGAAAGTAGCATTAATATTCAATTTAGTAGCTAAAACCAAGCCAATCAATTGTGACTTCTCACCGCCCTATCGGGCGGTGCTTCTTATTTCGTTAACCGTTGCTCGATAGTATCGAGACTTATGCAGCTTCCATAAGCAGAGACGAGTGTCCAGGGGCCTTTAATTCCAGAATACCTTTATCACGGATATTGAGGGCGGCATTTTAGGGCGCTTTATAGCACCATCTAGCACCTTAACCCCTACACAGTGATAGCTTGACGGCTTATTGTGTCTGCGTTTGAACTGCGGGTATTTAGCTTTCAGCTTCGGATTGAAGAAATTATCAAATGCTTGAGATTGATGACCGAGAGCTGTAATGCAATTGAGTCGTACTGTTTTAGCCAGTGATATTTGCGTGACTTTAAATGCAAAGCTTTATTATACGCAAAACGCACAGCACCCAACTGAGCCACCCAAAACTCAGCTTGCTCTTGCGTTGGGTCAATGCGTATGGTTGCGCTTAACATTTTGGTGCTCACCTGTGTAATGCATTTATATTATTAGTTTATATTGGATTTTTAAATTGAGTGCGCATAATAAAGAGAGTGACTTCAAGATCACCTCCGTAAAAGACAGAGTGTGAGCAAGTTAGTGCTACATTGGGTATTCACTACAAAGTATCGAAGCAAGATTTGCTTATTTTGTACCCTTAAAAATTATCCATCAGCTTCATGGTCAATAATTTGAAAGCCGTTTCATCTCGTAGGTTGCGACTTTAAGAGAGAGTAAAAGCGCTGCCTTATGGTCACGCTCATACTTCGCTGGCACTGCTGAGGTGCGGCAATTGAAACTTTAAAAGCTTACGTAGAGCGTCAAGCAATTCCAGATTAAGCCGCTTTCGCGGCTTACGCCTTATCTCCCCGCCCTCATCGGGCGAGAGTTTACGGCGAAATTTCTAAATAGAAAATTCTTGCTAATTGCTTTACTGAATGATTAAGGAAATAGCAGATTTGGTGGCAACTAATTTAAACTTAGTTTTCTTAGCTATCCTCAACACTGGCATACCAATGATTAGTTTGCCAATGTGGTTTTTTACATAAAATAAAATAAACCGGAGGTAATGATAACCCTACTAAACCACCAATAAGGTAGCCTTCATACACTAAAATACTGCCAGTTTCTAATTGCATGGGCGGAATAAAGCCAATAATAAAAGCATAACTGGCCGCTAAAATGCCAGTGCCTGCCACCACTAACATCCCCCATTGACCACCAGGAATTTTATAGGGACGAACTTTTTGTGGTTGCGTAAACCTTAACTTAATGGCGGATAAGAAAATTAAGCCATACATTAACATGGCAAATTGCACCGTTAAAGCTGTAATGATCCAAAAAGCACTATTGATAGTTGGCATTAAGAAAAAGACCAATGATAAAACGCTGCCCAATACTGCTTGAGTTAATAGCGTCCCAATTGGCATGCCTTGTTTGTTTTTAGTTTGCATCCAAGGGGGCAAATAACCATCTTGAGCTGAGGCCAAAATGCCTTTAGCTGGACCAATGATCCAAGTATTGACCCCCGCTAAGGAGCCAATAATGGCAAATAATGCCAGCCAAGGCAGTGCCCAACTGATCCCAAAGGCCTTAAAAAATTCTTTAAAGGCTTGCATTAAGCCTGCAAATAAACTGACATCTTTAGGGGGCACTACCAACGCAATAGCCAATGAGCCTAAAATAGAAAGCACTAAAATAATTAATGCAGAAATTAAAATTGAACGTGGGTAATCTCGTTGTGGATCTTTAGCCTCACGCGCATGAAATGCCGACATTTCCATTCCCGCCAAACTTAAAATAACCCCCACAAAAAACACCATATTGGTTAATTCCCATTTAGGAAATAAAGTCTTAACACTCATTTCAATATTAATTGGCTTACCCAGCCATAGCCAAAGTGCACCAAGCCCAATAATCAATATCCCTGGAATAATGGTACCCAAAATAACCCCTAAAGTACTGATCCAGCTGGAAGTGCGCATCCCTAAAAAATTAATCAAGGTCGCCCCCCAAAAGACAGATAACATCACGCTAATCATATAACCGGTATGATGGATTAATTGGGGATCAAAAAGATAAGCAATCGCCGCTGCAGTAAAGGTTAATACCGTAGGAAACCAAGCAATACTTAGCATCCATGCCATCCAAATTGCCATAAAGCCCACGCGTGTCCCAAATGCTTCACTAACCCAGCGATAGACCCCACCGGCTCTAGGCCAGCCGGTAGCTAATTCAGCACAAACTAATGCAGTGGGAATAAAAAAGATTAAACCAGCTAAAATATAATAAAAAATGCAAGCAAAACCGTACTCAACCATAATAGAAAGGTTACGTAACGAAATAATCGCCGCCACATTAATCATGGCTAGGGTAAATACCCCTAAAATTCGGGTAGGCGGATTGTGCATTGGGGCTCTCACAATTTGGCTAAGGATATGGGTCATTTAAAGTGGGAGTATTCGAACACACTCTGGAGCATGATTCAAATTATTTCCTTACCCCATGGCCCTAACTTAACCAAGGCAGCTTCAATGCCCTGGTTAAATCGCCAAAAATTTAGTCTAAACTGGCTTGTAGCATCCAAGAAGCTGTTTTATGAAAAATCATTCTTTGAATTAATAAATCTTCAATGGCTTTATCATTAAGCTGTTCACAAAGAGTTAATAACGGTTCAATCAGGGTTTGCAATTGTTGATGGCTTTTTAATAAACCGCTGACAATAGCTTGTGGGCTTAAATCAGGCGCCCCTTCTGTTAGTTGGTTATCTTTACTAAATTGTGCCATATTGGCGCTCACTTTTACCCCTAAAGTGCGGATCTGCTCGGCAATTACATCAATCGCTTGGGCCAATGCACTGTATTGTTCTTCAAATAATTTATGCAGCGCATAAAATTGCATACCAGTAATATTCCAATGACCACTTTGGGTTTGTAGATACAATACATGGCTATTGGCCAATAAGCTGTGTAAGCCGGTTATCAATTTTTGTTGATCACTCATAAGATCTCCTTGAAAGTCGATTAAAATTCCATTGCATACTTAGTCAAAGCTAGGCGACTTTATTTTATATAATCCTAACTGAAAATTAAGTTGTAAAAATAAATATGCCATTTGGCTAAGGATATGGGTCATTTAAAGTGGGAGTATTCGAACACACTCTGGAGCATGATTCAAATTATTTCCTTACCCCATGGCCCTAACTTAACCAAGGCAGCTTCAATGCCCTGGTTAAATCGCCAAAAATTTAGTCTAAACTGGCTTGTAGCATCCAAGAAGCTGTTTTATGAAAAATCATTCTTTGAATTAATAAATCTTCAATGGCTTTATCATTAAGCTGTTCACAAAGAGTTAATAACGGTTCAATCAGGGTTTGCAATTGTTGATGGCTTTTTAATAAACCGCTGACAATAGCTTGTGGGCTTAAATCAGGCGCCCCTTCTGTTAGTTGGTTATCTTTACTAAATTGTGCCATATTGGCGCTCACTTTTACCCCTAAAGTGCGGATCTGCTCGGCAATTACATCAATCGCTTGGGCCAATGCACTGTATTGTTCTTCAAATAATTTATGCAGCGCATAAAATTGCATACCAGTAATATTCCAATGACCACTTTGGGTTTGTAGATACAATACATGGCTATTGGCCAATAAGCTGTGTAAGCCGGTTATCAATTTTTGTTGATCACTCATAAGATCTCCTTGAAAGTCGATTAAAATTCCATTGCATACTTAGTCAAAGCTAGGCGACTTTATTTTATATAATCCTAACTGAAAATTAAGTTGTAAAAATAAATATGCCATGATTTTTTACTTAATTTTTAGTTTAGCAGCTACCTTATATTTAGGCGCCTTCAGGATTTAATTGCCACCAAGTATCCGTTAAAGGAAAGTATAAACCACATTTCACGGGGCGCGACTCCAAGGCTTGTAGGGCTCGGCAATATTTTTGCAATTGTGGGCGATAGTGCGCAATTTCATGATCTAATTGTTGAGTATTTTGCAGTTCAATCACTTTATAATCTACAATCCAACGAATGCCCTTGGCATCAATAAAAGAGCGGTCAATCACATAATAGGCCATATGTTGTGGGGTTAATTGATAAGCTAGTGACCATTCACTATGGGCGATTTGATGGCTAGTAGAAAATAGCCACGCCCCATACTTTGAATTTAAGGTATTTTTAATGGCTTGCATGACCATAGCCACCGCATTGGCTTGATCTACTTGGCGTAATCCTAAACGTTGTAGCGCAGTTTGCCAACTTGGTATATAAGCCGTTAATGCCTGGCGCTGCCAGGTTGCAAAACCTTCTAAGCCCAACTGCTGTAAGATCCGATGTACCAAAATTCCAATTATTTTTTCTTTATTATATGTAGCGCGTTGCGGTCGATTTTGGGTTACGGGCGATACCGGGTTTTCAGGGGCATAATGGGCTTGAAGCGCAGCCGGGGGTTGCCAAGCATCAGTCAGTTTTTTCCATATTACCCCTAAATTGGGCGCGGTGATAGCCACACTACTTTGGGGGGTTGGCGCATTAGGGGTGACATAGGGCCATAGTAATTGCAAAAAACTGTTCTTAGGTGGTGCTTGCCAAGCTTGCTCGCGCTCATCAGTAGATAGCACCGCACTTAAGTAAACTTCGGTTTTAGCTCGAGTAATGGCCACATACAGTAAGCGTACCGCTTCCAATTGCGCTTTGAGTTGTAGTTGCCGTTGTACATATTGATATAGCGGATCACCACGTTGGTCATTGGCTTTACACGGCGCCAATAACAGTGCCATACCTTCTAAGGTGGGACATTCAGTCCATAGCAGTAATTCTTTATCAAAGTGGCGGGCTTTTTTTTCTAGACTAGGAATAAATACGGCATCAAATTCTAAACCCTTTGCTTTATGGATGGTTAATACTTCAATGGGAACAGCATTGGGTGACATTTTAGGATCAACGCTTTGAGCACTGCTTTCCATACGTAATTCTGCTAAAGCTTGCTTAAATTGAGCAAAATCTAAGATATCGCCCCCTTCACTCATTTGCGCTAGCTGCGCAAAATAGCGTTCCGCCATGGCCATGGGGTAGTCTTTGCCATAACAGGCCGGGCCTCCGATGGCCAACCATACCCCTCTGATCCATTGGCTCAGTGCTATGCGACGCCGTTGTGCTAACCAATATTGAAACACTGAAATTAAATAACGCAATCTAGTGGCGCCATGCTCACTAAAAACTGTCCATTGCGCGGGGCTTAGTTGTTGTAACATTTGCCATAGACTACAGGAATTAGCCTTAGCCAAACCAGTTAAAGCATGTAATTCCTGTAAACTAAGCCCACACCAAGGGGCACGTAATACGCTAAGCCATGCCACATGGTCAGCCAAATCTAATAAGGCTTGAGTTAAGCTTAATAAATCTAAGATCTCTTGACGCAACGCTAATTTTTCAATTTCATGGGCCAAATAAGCAAGATTAAGTTGGCGTAAACGGGGCAAGATTTCAGTTAAATGCGAACGGGCACGCACTAAAATGGCAATGCGGGCTTGTGGCCGTTGAGTTTTAAGTTGGATAACCTTGTCGACTAAGTCTTGTGCTTGCTCAGATGCATCTGTGGCCACGCTAAAGGTCACCGGTACATTACAAGAGGCCGATAAATGGGAAATAGAAGGCGAATAGCTAATAGCGCCATTCACCATATCATCTTGAGTGGGAAAAAGCCGAGCAAAGACTTGATTGATCCAATTCACCACTCCAGGCTCAGAGCGAAAGTTGGCATATAAGATCAACGGCGTTACTGGAATTTGGTTGATACCAAATTGCTTTACTTTTAGAAATAACCCCACTTCTGCTTTACGAAATCGATAAATGGATTGCATCGGATCTCCCACCAAAAATAGGCTACGACCATCGTGCGGGCTCCAACCGGCAATTAAAGTTTCAAATACCTTAAAATGGGCCACTGAAGTATCTTGAAATTCATCGATTAAGATATGTTGAATTTGGTAATCTAAGCATAATGCCAAATCAGAAGGCTGCAACTCCTCACCTAGGGCTTGCAATGCCGATTGGGTTACTTCGGAAAAATCTAATTGGTCAATTTCTTTAAAATGCACCTTTAGTTGTGCTACCAATACTGGTAATAAGGTTAATAACGCTTCAATGACTTGTTGATGTTGTGCGCTAAATTGGGGCTCAGGTAATTGAACAATATTTTGCCATAATTGCGTGCCTAATGGATCTTGTGCCAAGGCGGTCAATATGGCTTGCATTTGTGCTTTTAATTCTTTAGCTTGTTGTTTTTGAGCTTTATCTTTCATCTCAGATGGGGATAAAAACCCCAATGCTTTGGTCACCCCTTTACGGGGCTCACCGGCTTGAGTCAGTAAAAAAAAACCCAGTTTTTTCCATTGAGATAACTGAGTTATCGTTGGTTCAGGAAGGGCCAAATTAAGATCGGCTAAATAGGTACTAAAGGCCTCATCTTCTTGTGCTAAATTGGGCCAGGCCTGGGCTAATAATGCTTTAAGCGTATGGCCCCATTGTGCTGAAAAATACTCATATGCCTGATACAAGGCATGTTCCATAATTTCAGCTAAAGATTGCTCTAAAGCTGCAATGGGCGCGACATTGGCGCGCACTTGCATAATATAGGGCAACCATTGATCTCTTTTTTGCAATAACTGAATCAATAGCGCTTCGAGCGTTTCGGCGCGATTATCAAAATGCAGCAATAGGGTTTCTAATGCCGCACCAAACTTGCCATGATCGGAGGTTAACAGCACAGCACGTGCCGCAACTTGGTATAAAGGCTGGGCATATTCAGTTAAATGCGGTGGCGCCCCCAAAGAAGAGGCAATAGGCATTTTCACGGCTAAGTACGTACATAAAGCATCAATGGTTAAGATCCGTAATCGATTGGGATGGGCAATAATATCCCATTCATGTACTTGGCAATGCTTTAGTGCCGCTTTCGCCAATTTCCAGGTTAAAGCCGCATGTTTTTCTTCAGGGGAATGCTCTTGATTTTGGGCTTGGATTAAGGCTTGTAAAATACGGTGGCGCATTTCCACTGCGGCTTTACGGGTAAAAGTGACCGCTAAAATTTCTTCAGGGCCCTTTAATACTTGGCTTAGTAAGCATAAAAACCGTTGCGTGAGCAATTCAGTTTTTCCTGAGCCGGCGGGCGCTTGAACCAAATAGGAATGATTTGGGTTGAGCGCTTTGGCTCTGGCTTGTTGGTCTTGGGTTAATTTATCCATAACGGGAATAAATCCGACACAGTTGCGGTAAATGACAATTTTGGCAATTTTGTGCAGTTTTGGGATCGGCTTTAGCCTCACCTTGCATAAAGGCCTTAGCCAATTGTTCAAATGTTATTTTCCAAAGCTGAGTTAATTCAGGCCAGGTGGGTGGCAGCCCATAACGTCCTTGGGCTTGCGCTAAACTAAAAACTTTAGGGCTATTGAGCAGTGCTTGATGGGTCACCCCAATAAATTCACAGCCTTGAGCATGGACTTGGGCAAATAATAAGCCATTGGGGGTAAAGGTATCACTGGCCAAACAATATAATGGCAGTTGTGGGGCATTGGGCCGCTCGCCCAAACAATCCGCCAAGTGGCTAAGTCCGGTTTTATAATCAATAATTAAATATTCCCCATTTTCGGTTTCATCCACTCTATCTACCCGCAAGCGTAACGGTAAGTTTGCTAATTGCAGCGCCATGGTGGCTTCTTGCATTCTTACTGTAAAAGGGGGGCGTTGCCGCTCATAGTAAAACCAGGCCTTTAATACTTTGGCTAAGCGTTTTCGTTCAATCACTTGTAGATGCGACGGTAGGGTTTGCATTAATGAAGATTGCATTTGAAAGCACTGATGAATGGCCTGCTCAATTAAGCAAGTTAATTGAGCGTCACTTAAGCGGATTAATTGCTGATGTGAATGTAAGCTCTTCCAGATCTGCTCTAATACTTGATGGGTTAAAATGCCGCGTAATTTTGCAGAACATCCCAAACTTAAGGGTTCTGTGGGTTTAGCCTGTAACCGAATTTGCGCAAAGGCTTGAAAAGGACATTGGGCTTGTAAGCTTAAGATGGTATGACCGCCTTGCACAGTTTCTTTGCTGCTCACTTTAGGGGCTTGATTATCATATTCTTGTAGCAAGGTCCCTTGAGCTTGAATTTGTTCCACTAGACCAGGTAAAATGATGGGCAACTCAGCATCAGGACAGCGCGGCAAAGCCTGAATTAAGTGACTTTCAAAATAGGTTTTAATATTATCTCGATGATAATAGCTAAATCTTACCTCTTGACTGTGCTGTATATATTGATTGAGCAGCGATTTGGCAAAATACAGCTCGCGATTGGCATCGGCATGCGGCATGCCTAATTGTTTTTGCAAGGCAAACGGCAGCACTGGATTGGGGTTGGGTACCGCAGGCCAGGCTTCATTGTGGGTTCCGGTGATCCATAAATAGTCAAACCTTAAGCCTGAGGCTTCTAAGGCACCTAAAATTTGAATTTTTTCTGCTTTAGCTTGCGGTTGAAATGGGGTTTGCAGACTCATTTTTTTTAAGCGCGCTAAGGCTTGAGGATAAGAAATTTGGCCTAGTAGATTATCAAGACCATCTAATTCTTGGATTAAGGCATAAAATTTTTCTACTGCTTGATGCTCAATACTGTTTAAACTTCTTTGTCCTGGCCAATCCAAATGGCTTAATAACCCATTAAAACACTCTCCCCAAGCAGAAGGCAGCTGTACTTTGGGCATTGCGGATTTAAAATTTAACAGCCCCTCTAATAAGTTAATCCACAGCAAAGTGCTGTCTTGCTTGCGTCCACAGGCTATCCATTGCTTTAAACTTAAGTTTGGCCTATCTAGTTGTTGCAAGGCTTTGGCAAGTGCTGCGCGCTCACTGTGTTCTTGATCACTGGCATAAAAAAACGGGGCCCGCAGTAAAAATTGCGCACTTTGCAACCCAATGCTTGGGTTAAGTAGCTTAAACGCCTCTAAAGCGGCATAAATAATGGGATAATGGCCCAGTCCTAAGGCCGCTGAAATATTATATTGGCCACTTGGCGAGTTTGCTTTAAGCTCGGCCATCGGCGCCAATACCTGACTAAAACATTGATCTACTTGTTGGCGAACTTGAGTGAGATCGGGCACCACAATCCCAATGCTGGCTGTTGGATGGCGCAGGTTCAGTGATTTTGCCCAATGGGCCACCGCTAATAATTCTTGTTCTTGGGTAGCAAACTCAGTTTTTTGTACACTTTGGGTTAATGGGTGTGGCAATTGATGGGTATGTACCCTCCAACCCTGAGCGCTTAAAAAATCTAGCCAATTACATTGTTGGGGGGGCATATCATTAAACCCCAGTAAGATAATCGCAGGCGTTTCCAGCATGGCGCTAAATCGGGGTAAGTTTTGGTGGGCCAGCTGTAAAAGTTTATCGCTTAGGCGCGCATTTTCTAAGTAATGCTGTTGCGCTAATTGTTGTTGAAAGCTTAAACACCAATCCATAAAAATATGATGGTCTTTGGGCATCTGACTTTCAATGGTGGTTAGCCCTAATTGCCACTGACAAATTAATGCCCAAGTTTGACTCAGCAATCGTGCAGTGGCTTCCGGGCGCAATAGATCGGTAGTGGCCGGTTGTTGCTGGATAATGTGTTCCCAAATAATAATTTCTTGGGTTGGGGTTAATAATTGCCAGGTGCCACTTTGTCCTGAGGCTTCAAATTGTGCCCAAAGTGAGGCCAGCCAATCTTGATAAGCAAAAATTTCTGGCAAGGCGCAGCTACGCTGCTTGGCCAAAAAATGTTGACTAAAATAGTCTTTTAGCATTAATGCCAAGCGGCGAGTTGCGGTAATAAATAGCGCCCCTTGCTCACAATATTGAACTAAATCCCTGTACATAGCATCCTTTAAATAGGCGTTATTTTTTTAAGCTCAAGTATTTAATCAATGGGCCAATGGTTAAACCTTGGACCACAATGGAAAACAATACCACTGCATAGGTGATGGCCACAATCAATGTTCGTTCTTGAGATGGGGGAATAGATAAGGCTAAGGCAATGGCAATCCCGCCACGCAGCCCGCCCCAGGTCATAATACTGATCGCCCCTTGACTAAAGGGTTGATATAAAGACACTAAGGTCACCGGGATCACCACACTGATCCAGCGTGCCATTAATACAATTCCAATAGAGCTAAAAGCCATAATCCACCAAGAGGGAATAAATGAAATCTTTAAAAATTCTAAGCCAATTAACACAAATAAAATGGCATTAAGCACTTCATCAATCAGTTCCCAAAAAGAATCTAAGTATTTTATGGTATGTTGGCGCATTTTGCCTTTACGGGAATAGGCGCCAATAATCAGTCCAGCTGCCGCCATGGCAATGACGCCTGATACATGAAAGATTTCATGGGCACAAGCATAGCCCCCTGTAACCACGGCTAAGGTGATCAATACAGCCACTTCATAATCATCAATGTCTTTCATCAACCAAGCAGCAAACCCACCTAAACAGCTACCAAAGACGATTCCACCCATACCTTGTTGTAGAAAATAAGTCACCACTTTAGTGGCATTCCATTCTTGGGCTTGGCCGGTGGCAATACTGAGCATCAACACAAATAATACAATGCCCATACCATCATTAAATAACGATTCGCCAGCAATTTTGGTTTCTAGTGATTTAGGGGTCTTAAGGGTTTTCATGATCCCCAACACAGCAATTGGATCGGTGGGAGAAATTAACGCGCCAAATACCAAGCAATAGGCCAATGAAATAGGGAGCCCTATCCAATGCAGCATAGTCCAGGTGCAAACGCCAACCAACAGTGTGGAAATAAAAACACTGACGGTTGCCAATAAAAAAATAATCCATTTTTGGTTTGCCAACTCAATGGTATTAATATGCAGCGATACCGCAAATAATAAAAAACTGAGCATGCCATTTAAAAAAGTATCGGTAAATTCAAAGCTATGTAATGCATGTTGAATGCTTGGAATAAGATCAAAGCCCAATTTCCCCGCCAGCACCATCATTAATGATAACCCTAAGGTAATCAAGGTAAGCCCAATGGAGGAATGTAAGCGGACGAATTTATAATTTATATAGCTGGCCAATGCCGTTAAGGTAACCAGTCCAGAAACAACGCTATGCGCACTCATATTTTCCTCATCCTGCTTTTAAGAGGTCAATAACGCGCGGCTTTAACTGGCATTAGGCGAGCTTTAACGCCATCAAAGTTAGGGAAAGAACCGCTACCTTTACGCTTATGCGCTTGATTAAACCCGCTTTTTCTGAGCTGACTTTATCCAAATTTTATTAGCAAGTCAATTATTCAGCTTGCTAAGATGACTGAAGGTCAATCTTGAGCGATAAATTGCAAAACATCACAATTTGGTTAAAACTAACCGCGGATAATGGCACATCTTACAATAATCGAGGTTTCACCCTGCCTTATTGGGACAAATTATGCTACGATTTTGTTCTATTTAAATTAGCTTATACTCTATAATTAATGATTGAATTAAATAATGTTTCAAAAGCCTATGGATTCGGGCCAGATCGTATTGAGGCCCTTAAAAATATCCATTTAGCGGTGCGCAAAGGCGAAATCTTTGGGGTCATTGGTCGCAGTGGCGCGGGAAAAAGTACGCTCATTCGCTGTATTAATATGTTAGAACTGCCCTCCTCTGGAGGGGTGGTGGTTAACAAACTTAATCTTACAGGGATGAACGAATATCATTTAAGATTGGCCAGACGCCAAATCGGGATGATTTTTCAACATTTTAATTTATTAACTTCACGTAATGTCTATCAAAATATCAGTTTACCTTTAGAGCTTACCGGGTATAGTAAAGAAGCCATTCATATTCGAGTTCAAGAATTGCTGGCGCTTACCGAGTTAACCCGACATAAGCACCATTATCCCAGCCAATTAAGCGGGGGCCAAAAACAACGGGTGGCCATTGCTCGGGCATTGGCCACCTCCCCCAAAGTACTGTTATGTGATGAGGCCACCAGTGCCCTTGATCCGCGTTCTACCCAGGCCATTTTTGAATTATTGCGCTCCATTAATCAAGAACTGGGGATCACTATTTTATTAATTACCCATGAAATGGATGTGGTTAAAGCCATTTGCAATCAGGTTGCGGTGCTAGATAATGGAGAAATTATTGAACAACGCCCAATCATTGAACTGTTTACCGATCCACAAACCAAAGTCGCCAAGGAATTACTTAAAGCCTCATCGCGTTTAGAAATTCCCCGTACCTTACGCCGAACTATGCGCGCGCATGCTGGTCCCGATTCTGGGATGATTTTAAGAATTTCTTATCATGGCGATGCTACCTCCCAACCCATTATTGGTTTTTTAATCCAACATTATCGAATTACGATTAATATTGTTCAGGCCAATATTGAAAGCATTCAAGAACAAACGGTAGGGATCATGATAGTAGAAATCAGTGGCGCCCAAGAAAATTTAAAAAAAGGCATTATTTTTTTAGAAAAAAATGACTTACATGTTGAGATATTAGGTTATGTGGATAGAAACCAGTAAAGCACTTTTAGAAACCATTGAAATGGTCACTCTAGCCAGTTTATTTGCGACCCTTATAGGCTTGCCATTAGGGATATTGCTGAATATGACCCGAAAAGGCAAATTATTAGCCAATCAACCATTATATTATTTATTAAGCATTGTGATTAATGCCACACGCTCGATTCCATTTATTATTTTAATGTTGGCCATGATCCCATTGACTCGATTGATTGTTGGGACCTCCATTGGTTTATATGCAGCTGTGGTCCCGCTTACTTTTGCCGCCATTCCCTTTTTTGCTCGAGTGGTTGAAACCGCATTAAATGAAGTACCAGCTGGCTTAATTGAAGCCGCACAAGCCATGGGGGCCTCGCCTAGGCAAATTATTCAAAAAGTACTGGTGCCTGAAGCTTGGCCTGGCATTATCAGTGGCTTAACCTTGACAGTGGTTAACTTGGTTGGGTATTCTGCGATGGCAGGCGCCATTGGCGGCGGCGGTTTGGGAAGCTTGGCCTACCATTATGGCTATCAAAGATTTGATTCGGTGGTGATGTTCTCCACAGTCATCATCTTAATTATCTTAGTGCAAATCATCCAAAGCGTAGGGGATTATGTTGTCCATAAAATGCTTTCACGTTAAGCTGTTAAGCTTATTGATTAGCGCCCTGCTTTTGGTGAGCTGCCAAACTGAACGCGGCGAGAATGAACTTATTTTAGGCAGCATTGCCGGCCCAGAAACCACCTTAATGCGCACTGCCATTGAAGTGGCTGCGACTCGTTATAATTTAACCATCAAACTGGTAGAATTTGAAGATTATACCTTACCTAATACTGCACTAGCAGAAGGCGCCATTGATGCCAATGTCTTTCAACATGAAGCTTATTTAAGCTTAGTGCGCCACTATCGCAACTACCCCATTGAATCCATTGGCCAAACTTTTATTTACCCAATGGGCATTTATTCTTTAAAATTAACCGATTTAGCCCAAATTCCCATTGGCGCAACCGTAGCCATTCCCAATGATCCCAGCAATAGTGCCAGAGCCTTGCGTTTATTGGCCAAAGCCAAATTGATTAATATTCCTGATGAAAATGATATGCAGTTAAACGTTAAATCTATTTATAACAACCCTTATCAATTAACCTTTAAAGAACTAGAAGCGGCACAATTGCCACGAATATTATCCGATGTGGAGTTAGCAGTCATTAACACTAATTTTGCACTTCCAGCTGGATTAATGCCCCATCAAGATGCCTTAGCAGTAGAAACCAAAACTTCACGTTATGCCAATGTCGTTGTCGTGCGCGCTGCAGAGAAAGGCGCGCCTAAATACCAAAAACTGTTGGCCGCGCTACAATCCCCTGAAGTGCTTGCCAAAGCCCAACAAGTCTTTCATGAGCAAGCCATTCCTGCTTGGTCGGTTACCACCGAGCCCCCTCCCTAATTTTATGCAACGCGACGCCCCCCCCCTAACCATTTTATCTAAAAGTTGGTTAATTTGGCTGGTTGCAGCACTATTTTATGCCTATGAATTTATTCATCGGGTTGCCCCCAGTGTTGCTATTCCAGAAACTTTACATGACTTTGGAATGCGCGCCATCGATCTGGGTCATTTATCCTCTTTTTATTTTTATGCTTATGCCTTATTTCAAATTCCAGCTGGCTTACTTTGTGACAAATTTGGGGTACGTTTTTTATTGACGCTCGCTTGCCTGGTTGTGACATTTGGCAGTTTTTTAATGACTTTTACCCATACCCTGGAACTGATGTATCTTAGCCGTTGCTTAGTGGGGGCAGGCTCTGCTTTTGCTTTTGTAGGCTGCTTAAAAATTGCAGCCAATTGGTTTCCTGAACACTTATTCCCCTTTATTGTAGGCATTACCAATGTCTGTGGCATGTTAGGGGCAATTTTAGGCGGTGAGCCCCTGGCCCACTTAGTCACCCACTTTGGTTGGCGTCAAGCCTTTGCAATATTAAGCTGGCTTGGATTAATCTTAAGTGGGCTATTACTTTTAATTGTACGCACCACTCCCAGCAACAGCGACAAAACAGCGCCTCCACCACATTCCGTGCCGCAATTTTTAGGGCAATTAAGCCAAGTATTTTTTTCCAAACAAATTTGGTTATTAGGCTTATATGGCTGCTTTTTGGTTGCACCGGTGGCCACTTTTGCGGAATTATGGGGCGTGCCGTTTCTAGAAAGTGCCTATTTAGTGACTCGCCAACAATCTGCAGGCTTAATTCGCTATGTATTTTTAGGTATTGCTGTGGGTGGGCCCGCCATTGGTTGGTTAAGTGCTAAAATACCGCATTATCAAAAAATTATGGCAAGTTGCACTTTATTGGCCCTGATCTGTTTTATCTCTGTGTTATATTGGCCTCATCTTAGCTTAACCCAAATCAAAATATTATTTTTTGGTTATGGGCTATTTACCAGTAATATGCTGCTTTGCTTTTCACTGGCCACTTTTTCTTATCCTAAGCCATTACAAGGTGCGGTAATTGGCTTAATTAATATGATAGTGATGGCAGGAGGCGCCATTTTCCAACCCATTGTGGGAAAAATATTAGATTTGGCGTTAATTAAGCAACAAACTTTCAGCTTACAACAATTAAGCGTCAGTGATTTTCAATGGAGCTTAGTAGTTCTGCCTGGTTGCTTAGTACTGGCCTTATGCTTAACCCCATGGCTTAAACCAAAAAAAATTTAGCTCGTTAGCATTATATAGGATAAATGTTTATGCATGCTTACCTCAAACCACGATTAAATACCGGCTCAATATTCATGGCCCTTGGGCTTTGGCTGTGGCCAAATTTATGTTGTGCTGGGGAAACCATCGATAATTTACATGCGACCCATTCCTGGCTAGGTTGGCTGGCCATCGGCATTTTTGTGGCCGCCTATTTGCTGGTTATGAGTGAAGAATTTATTCATTTACGCAAATCTAAACCCGTATTATTGGCCGCAGGCGCCATTTGGATCTTAGTGGCCACTGCAGCGCAACCATTAGGCATGGCTGAACAAGCGGCACATGCAGTGCGGGTTAACTTATTAGAATATACCGAATTATTTTTATTTTTATTGGTGGCCATGACCTATGTCAATGCGATGGAAGAACGTCAAGTCTTTGCCAGCTTAAAATGTTGGTTAGTGCGCAAAGGCTTTAGTTATCGCACCTTATTTTGGATCACTGGAATTTTAGCATTTTTTATCTCCCCCATTGCCGATAATTTAACTACCGCTCTATTAATGAGTGCGGTCATTATGGCAGTAGGCAGTGATCAGCCCAAATTTGTAGCCTTAAGTTGTATTAATATTGTGGTGGCAGCCAACTCTGGAGGCGCCTTTAGTCCCTTTGGTGATATCACCACCTTAATGGTTTGGCAAAAAGGGGTCGTGCCTTTTCAAGATTTCTTACATATTTTTATTCCCTCCGTCATCAGTTATATAGTGCCTGCAAGCTGTTTATACTTTGCCGTGCCTCAAGGCGCCCCGCCTGCACAACAACAAGCTGTCCATTTGGCCTATGGCGCCAAAATGGTGATTATTTTATTTTTATTGACCATTGTCACTGCGGTGTCATTTCATAACTTCTTACATTTACCCCCCACCATTGGCATGATGATGGGGCTAAGTTATTTACAATTTTACGGCTTTTATCTTAAAAAAAATTACTATACCTTAGCTCGCCCTCATTCCTTAGGCGAAATTGTGCCCTTTGATATTTTCAATAAAATTCAGCGTTTAGAGTGGGACACCTTATTATTTTTCTATGGGGTTATTTTATGTGTGGGTGGGCTGGCCACCTTTGGTTACTTAGGGATGCTTTCCGAATTTTTATATGGCGATTGGGGGCATGGGCTCCCCCTCAGTCATTTACAAACCCCGGCCAATATTATGATTGGAATTTTATCGGCTATCATCGATAATATTCCCATTATGTTTGCGGTATTAACCATGAACCCCACTATGTCTGAAGGACAATGGCTATTGGTGACTTTAACCGCAGGGATTGGCGGCAGCATTTTATCGATTGGCTCCGCCGCTGGGGTGGCCTTAATGGGCCAAGCGCGTGGCTATTATACCTTTTTTAACCATCTAAAATGGAGTTGGGCCATTATTTTAGGCTATGGTTTGGCCATCTATGCTCATCTGCTATTAAATCATCATTTATTTTAACTAGGACTCGGTAGCCTTTGACCATAAACAACCGGTTTCGGCATGCTCAGCAATACGCACTAAATACGCTTGATGCGCCGCTAATTCATCAGTATCGGCCATCAATACTGGCGGTAACTGACTGGGTATCGCCGAAGCTGGCGCCACTGCAACCTGTGGTGAGGATTGAGTAGGATCGGCCCACAGCGGATTTTGCCCCCCAGTCATGGCCAAATACACTTCCGCTAAAATTTCTGAATCTAATAACGCCCCATGATATTGGCGATGGGCATTATTAATATTTAAGCGCTTACACAAAGCATCTAAATTATTTTTTTGACCCGGATATTTGCGTCGTGCCATCGCTAAGGTATCGGTAATGGTGCAGCCTGTTTCAATGGACCATGTATCATTTAGTAATTTAAATTCATGCTTAATAAAACGCACATCAAAGGGGGCATTATGGATAATCAATTCTGCTTGCTCAATAAAGGCTTTAAACTCTGCCGCAATTTCAACAAAGCGCGCCTTATCGGCTAAAAAGGCATTGGTTAAACCATGCACTTGCACCGCCCCTGGTGAAACATCGCACTCTGGATTTAAGTACACATGAAATTTTTGACCAGTAAATCGTCGATTAACCATTTCAATGGCACCAATTTCAATAATTCGATGCCCTTGTGTTGGTGAGATCCCGGTCGTTTCAGTATCTAAAATAACCATCCTATCCATACCGTGTTATCCTTTTAAAGTTATGCGGTTAACGCTAAAATGGCTTGCCTGGCCAATAAATCAGCTTGCTCATTGTCAGGATGGCCACTATGGCCTTTGATCCAACCCCATTCAATGTCATGGCGCTGAATTTCTAGCTCTAAAGCTTGCCATAAATCTTTATTTTTGACCGGTTTACGATTGGCGGTTAACCAATGATTTTTATTCCAATTAGCCAACCACTGGGTGATCCCCAATTGTACATATTTAGAATCTGTGACCAATTTGACTTTGCATGCCGTGGTTAATGAGCGCAAGGCCATAATGGCCGCCATTAATTCCATGCGATTATTGGTGGTTAACCATTGTGCGCCACTGATATGTTTTTCATGGGTTCCATAACGTAAAATGGCGCCCCAGCCCCCAGGCCCGGGATTACCACTACAGGCTCCATCCGTATAAATTTCAACCTGTTTAATCCGTGCTGGCGAGATTTCTTCCAAACTTATTGCTTCCTCTTTAACGATTGCGAGGCCCCAGCAACCCCTTGTATTTGCGGCCATAACGATTTTTTAAATCGCCAACTGGGTTGCACTGGGGTTAAAGTCACCACGCGTTTCACCGCCACCAGCGTATACGCCCCGCCTAAAAAAGGCCACCATCTAGCGCCCCACTTTTCTAAAAATTTTAATTTATTGAGCCATTTTACATTCGCTAACGGCGGGCGAAAATAAAATTGGCCGCCGCCAATCACTTGAAAATCTAATAATTTTAACCAATCCCGAAGTCGATTTAAACTCAGTAATTTGCCATGGTTGGGGGCTTTGCCCAACCATTTTTTTAGCCCAATCCATAGTCCCCAACAACTATAAGGATTAAACCCAGTAATCACCAAATGCCCTTCAGGAATTAAAATACGATGGGCTTCCCTTAAAATTTGATGCGGACAATCTGCCTGCTCTAAAGCATGAGTTAACACCACCACATCAATATTATTACTTAAAAAAGGCAAGTTTTCTAAATGGGCACATACCACAGGCTGCGCTTGATGAGATCTTCCCGCTAAATTCAACATTAATTGATTGGAAATTAAACTGCTATTAATAAAAGAGGCCAAACTTGACTCAGCAATATGAAGTAAATGAAACCCATAGAGCTGTGGCAGCAATTTATCTAGCTCTGCTTTTTCCGCATCGGCCAATAAACGCCCAGCACGACTGGTATACCAAGACTGACGGTAGATGTTTTTTGAAGTCATTGTTAAACTATGATTTTCACCTATATAAAAGTTAGTGAGCCCATGCCCAACATTACCCCCATTGCGGCCTTAACCGACAATTATATTTGGCTGCTAAGTGACCCGATGAACCATTACGCCACCGCCATCGATCCAGGCGAGGCAGCGCCGCTATTGGCTTATTTGAGCAACCGCAACATTGAATTGACTGACTTGTTGATTACTCATCATCACCCTGATCACGTTGCGGGGATCCCTCAATTATTAAAACATTTTCCTAGGCTGCGTATCTACGGGCCAGAGCATGAAAGCCTCCCTTTTTTAACCCATCCGGTGCAAGCAGCGCATAAAGTAACCTTAGCAAATTTAGGTTGGCAATTCACAGTCATGGCCGTGCCTGGGCATACTTTAGAGCATATTGCCTACTATACGCCAGGGCATTTATTTTGTGGGGACAGCTTATTTGCCGCTGGTTGCGGTCGCTTATTTGAAGGCACACCAGCACAAATGTGGCATTCATTAACCCAACTAAGCGCTTTACCAGCAGCCACTCAAGTGTATGCAGGACATGAATATACCTTAGCTAATTTGCGGTTTGCATTAACCATAGAACCTGAAAATCAAGCACTTAATGCGCGTTGGCAACAATGTCAACAATTACGTCGCCAACAGCAACCTACGCTGCCTTCCACTTTGGAACAAGAGCTGGCAAGCAATCCTTTTTTGCGTTGCCAAAATCACGCTTTATTGCAGGCCATCGGGCAAAAAAATCCAGGTATTGAACTGAGCGATCCAATTGCCGTATTTGCCTATTTACGCCAGTTAAAAGATTGTTTTTAAAGCATTAAACTTTGATTAAAATAAATCAGTTAATGACTTTTGACTTGTAAAAGCATCGCCAAGGCTACAATAGCGCTAGACTTTCAGGGAAGGCATCCATTATACTTTTAGAAATTTAGTTAGGGTACGTTAATTTAATAACTAACTTTATGGTTGCCATGTAAGGTGACTTTGCTTGATTTTCAACTGGAATATTAAGGTAAGCATGGACAGTTTGGCTCACTTTTTTCAACGATGTCTTATCATTACGCTGGCTTACTTTGCTGGAACTGGCTTATGTTATAGCCATGAGTTCCCCACTTATCAAAGTCAATTGCGTTGGGGGTTACATACCCGACCTAAAACTATTGAGCCCAGTAAAGAGCCCGTAATTTTATGGGTACGCATGCGTGAGGCATTTCAACTTGAAGACGCTAAACACAATCCACGGGTTGAAAAATATATTAAACAATTAATTCAATCCCCCACCTATTATTTTAATATTTTAAGTAAAAATGCGACTCCTTATCTTTATTTAATTGTAGAGGAAGTGGCCAAACGCAATATTCCAATGGAAATTGCCTTACTACCGATGGTAGAAAGTGCCTTTAATCCATTAGCCACCAGCAGCAGCGGAGCCAAAGGCTTATGGCAATTAATGCCCGCCACCAGCCGTACTTATGGGATCAAAGAAGATCAATGGTACAGTGGGCGTCAAGATGTTTTAGCCTCTACTGAAGCGGCATTAGATCACTTACTGTATTTAAAAAAAGTCTTTAAAGGAAATTGGTTACATGCCTTAGCCGCCTATAATTCTGGAGAAGGTCGAGTAGCAAAAGCCATTAAAAGTAATCAACGTGCAAAACGCAAAACAGATTTTTGGTCATTGGCTTTGCCCAATGAAACCCGAGATTATGTCCCTAAATTATTGGCATTGGTAACCGTTATTCAAAACCCAACCCGTTATGGGGTGGTATTACCTACCATTCCCAATAAACCCTTTGTCAGTAAAGTGCAATTACCCAAACCCATTCGCTTGCCATTAGTGGCAGAATTAACCGGTCTTTCAATTAAAGAAATTATGCGGCTTAATCCAGGGTATTTAGGAGATACCACTCATCCCCATGGTCCACATAATTTATTGGTCCCTATTGCTGCTATTCCCTTATTTCAACAACGCTTTAAGGCCATGGATGCGGTTAAATTCAATCCCTATCAGCATTATAAAATTAAAGCAGGTGATTCCTTAAGTTTAATTGCTAAAAATTTTGACACCACCATTGAGGCAATAAAAAAATTAAATCAATTATCCAGTGCAAGTATTCAGGTAGGTAAAGTGTTATTAGTTCCACTACCCCCTGGCACCCTCAATCAACCCTCAGTTGCCCAGCAAAGTGCTCCCCTACTTAAAACCAAAATTATTCATATTGTAGAAAAAGGGGATTCACTCTGGAGCATCAGTAAAAAATATCGAGTCACCCTGCAACATTTGACTCAATGGAATGCCCTAACTCATTCCAGTGCTTTATTACCTGGCCAACAACTGATTATTTATTCAGCTTAATCTAACAAAATATTAAACCTAATATTTTCAGTAGGTAGTTGGCGTATCTTTAGCTAAAATAAAAGACAAGCTTCATTGAAAATAAAGTCCTTAAAAAAACAGTAACTAACTATGTTTGATTTATATCCCTATTATCAAAAACGCGAAACCTTTAAATCCAAAATGTTGGCGTTTGCCAAAGAACGTGGTATTGAAATTACCATTGGTGTGGTGGGTATTGTGGTGGCCATGGTCACTGTAGCGGTGGGGTATCGAATTGGTATTCGCCAAGAAGTATTGCAAGCCACTCGTACCACTGACAGTTATTTTAATGGCATTGGTGATTTAATTTCGCGCAGTATTGAAGAAAATGAAAGTATCAATCAATTAATTATTGCGCGCACCGAAGCGATTATTCAAGACTTAGATGCCTTACATAAACCTAAAAAATTAGCTGCAATTATCAATTATATTGCCAATACCAAAGCATCTTTATTTTATAAGCAAATCGGGCCTAATCAGCAAATAAAGCGCAATCGCTATATTTATCTGGGACATCTTAACTTGCAAGGTACTAAATTACGCAACCTCAATTTAAAACATGTGCGCTTACCTTATGCCAATTTAAGCCAAACTGATTTAACCCATAGTCAATTACATTATGCTAAATTAGACCATATCGATTTAAGAGATGCGTTATTAAAAGACACTGATTTTAGTCATGCTAATTTACAGCAAGCCAATTTAATGCATGCGCACTTGGCAGAAACCAATTTTACGGCAGCCAATTTAGAAGGGGCTATTTGGACCAATGGAGTGCCTTGCTTACCGGGCTCAATTGGCTATTGTAAACAACATTAAGCACTTCGCTCAAAGCAAACCTAAAAGGACAATATAATGAAATCATGGATGTTCATTGGCACGATATTATTAAATAGTTTGCTAATTCCTTTAGCTCAAGCGATGCCCATACCACAATTGGGAATCGATTATAAATACTGGAATACCCAAGCCAATAGTATATATGCCCCCACTTTTCCTAAATTAACTCATGGTGCCAATCTTTATATGGCACAACGCTTGAACCCAAATTTTGGTATAGAGCTAGGTTATATGTTTGCCACATCGCAACTAAAAAACTATCGCATTACTGGCGGTGAAGAATTTAAAGTGATCCCTAATGATCCAGGAGGACATCTTCCAGTAAACCTAAAATTAAGAAGCTGGCAAACTAAGTTAATTTATTATCTGCCGTTAAAACCCAACTTTGAAGTCCTTGGCTATATCGGCGCGGCTTATTTAAAGCCTCATAGTAAAATAGATTATCATAGTAGCACTGGTAGCCATGAAAATATTGCTTTAACCACCCCTGGCAGATGGTTGGGCAGATTTGGCTTGGGCGCCCAATATCAACTGACTAAATATTTAAGCGTACGGGGCCTACTAAGTTTTGATCCCACGCGCCGGATCCAGTATTTCAGTACTGATACACAGCAAAAACCCATTGAGTGGTTTCCTTATAAAGGAAGCACTTCTTTTGAATTAGGCTTATTGATCCATGCGTAAATTGCAAATTAATTATTTTTAGGCCTGGTTGGCCCTTTATCTTCAGTGGGTTGCTTGAAATTTGCTGAGTTAGCAAATCTATCTGCAAAATCTTTTTGCCACTCTTTATCTAATTGAGTTTGAGTTGATTCTTTTTTAGTCGATGCCTTTGCTTGATTATACATAGTTGTCATACTTTGCTGGGTACTTTTAAGTCCTTGGCTTAACCTTTGGCTTAAGCGCTGGCATATACTATGCACTTGTGTGGCCACTTCTTTTTGCGCGTTAGAAACTTTAGCGGAGGCATTATCGATAAATTTGCTTACTGCATGGTCCAGGCGCTTAATTTTTTTCAATAATTGCTGCCGATTATGCGCTTTAGTGGATTGATTGGATAAATCATCACGCGATAAAGTATCTAATGCCTTTGCGATATTAATTTCATTTTTAAAGCGGTCCAATAGTGCTGAGACTTCTGGTTCATTTTTTTCATCGATATCATTTTCTTGCATTATTAGCTCAATACAGTCATTGACATGTTTATTTAAAGCTTTATCGATAATAGCGTCTACTTTTTTTTCTACGACTTCCATTTTTTTAGCTATTTTATCAGAATGATTTATATCTGGGGTAAAGTAATCCCCTTTTTTCAACGGTTGCTCACGCAATGCTTGACACTGTTTCATGCCAGCTTCAATTCTTTGTTGTTGCAACTTATCTTTATCAATATTTTTAATTTGCTCAGCTGCTTTATCAGCAGAAATTTGTCCGCTATCTTGTTTTTTTGTATTTTTTCTATTAAGGTATCTATTTGATATTTATCTGGAATTTCAAAATTAGATCCTTGTGCAAAAAATTGATCTAACACCTTAGCTGCATCTTGTGAAATATTTTGTGGTGATTTATCTCCTTTTGAGATTGAATCTAATACCTTTAATTCTGCATTATAAATAAAAGCCATAGAAGAATCTAAATCTAGAGAATTTTTATTATTTTGCTCAAAATCTACTACTTGCTGAGTAAGCTGTTGAATAATTTTTTCTCGTTGCGGGGTATCTTTTTGTAATATATTAAAGTGTTTATCGACAGTATTTGCAATGATTTTATTAACCCCAGCATCAATATATTTTTGGTGATCATATTGCAGCATTGTGAATGATGGATTATCATTTTTTTGTAAAAAACTCATTAACTCTTCTTTTCTGGCATTTATTTATGCTTGCTTGCCGCCGGTGGCTAGATATTTTACTCTATCTAAAATAAATTCTGGTTCACTAGAAATTTGACTTAAATTTTGTATTTTAGGATCGCTGCTCATTTTGTGCTCCGTTAATGTTTAGCTTGCTATCATAACTAGTGATACCAAATATTTAACCATTAGTTCCTAAAAATCGATATGTAATTATGGGTTATATGCATCTTTTAAAATGAGAGCAAGTTGTACTACAGCTTGCTTAGCTTAATTTTTAAGCTAGAAAATTAATCCATTTTTAGTTTATACCAAATTACTATAGCCATATATAAATTAATTATTTTTTACTATTATTATATTTTATTTTGAGTAGAATTTTTATAAATATATATAAAAACAGCCATTTATTATTAAATTTTACAAATTATTGCGTAAGATTAAGCATAATTTAATTACCTAGTTAAGTTGATAACCCTACGCTATTAACGGTTAACTTTAATTGGATAATCTTTTTTTACTAAGCAACTCTGTTGAACTTGTCGCCTGCCCAACAAAAGCTTTCGCTTTTTCTTGACGTAATGTTTTATAATAATTTGTAAAAACCTTGCTATTTTCAGGAAAATGCTCGGTTGATAATCTATCGTTCAATAGTTCCTGTAAATGCTGTTTAAAAGTAGGGCGCAGTGTATGCTGCTCTAAATTATCCGAAAAAACCCATTTTTCTCTTATATGAGCAAGCTCTTTTTTAGGTTGCGCTAATAAAGATATTTTTGAGCAAGAAGCGCTTTTAGCTAACTGATCTAGTGGATTATAGTTTTGTAATACAGGATATTCTGGCGCAACCATGATGCGTTGTTGCTTTAGCTGTACAATTTTTTCACGCAATGCTTGCTTAAATGAACTGCTTAATGCGTACTTATCTAAATTTTTGGGTAAAGATAGTTTACGTCGTGGTGCAACATGCTCTAAAGAAGTAGGCGGCGCTACCACACTGGGGTTTTCCTTTGGCTTAACCAATTTGGGATGTTCTGGGCTTAGCTTAGTTTGTTGCAACCTTGCACATAATTGCGTATTTACAGCAGTTTGCTGCAAATGTTGGGGAGCGTAGTTAGGTTTAACCAAATTATTTCTATTATAGCAAGTGGCATATTTAGTTTTAGCTCGTTTTAACTTCGGCACTTCTGGTATCTCAAGCTCATCTCGCTGGCTTTGTTGCAACATAAGTTGTGTAATTTGTGGTTTAACTTTTTCTAAAATTTTTAGATTAACTTCATTAGCTGCCACAGTTGGCTGTGCTGTATATTGATTAGCGCCGGCTTGATGTTCTTGAGTGGTGGCGTAGATCGCGCGCTCTACAATGTTACTTATTTCATTAGATAAAATATTAATTTCTATTTTTTGTTCTTCACTTATATTTTTTTGGATTGCTTCAATTTTTGATTTATTAATATATTTATCTTGATATAACTCAGCTTGAGTTAATAATTTCTTTTTATCTTCTTTACTTAGCTTGGTATCTTCATTAATCATTTTTAAAATTAATGCATATTCAAAAGCAACTAGATCGGCATTATTATTTTTTAAAAATACTTGATTAAATTCTGATTCATGTTTTAAAAAATAATGCTCAATGGTTTTTTTTAATTTTGAAATAAAATTATTTTTAATATCATTTTTTTCATTTTCTGGATGCTGTTGCATAATTTTATCTACTCGATTGTCGATAACCGTAATGGCTAAATGATGTACTCCACGCACTAAATCATCTAACTCTTTACGCGCATCAGCATAAGCCATAGCAATGATTTTATTTTTATTTTGCGGAACCTGCCCTGAGAAATACCTGTCTTCTATTTGTTTTTTACGATTTAATAAAGCAGGACTATTGGCTTTAGTATCAATAATGGCTTTTACTCGGGAAATAAATTTTTCAGGTGCAATTGAAACAGTGGCAAGATTACGTTTCAGTAGTGGCATAAATACCTCTTTAACCCGTTAACGGTGGATAACTCCCGTAAGAGTTAATTAAGCGGGATTAAGTTCCATTTTTTTTATTGAAACAAAGGTTAAATAGTGCCTGGTTTTATCAGCAAGGGGGGATTTATTGACAAGTTTTATTTAAGATAAGTGTCTTGGCACAATTTAAGTGGTGCCAAGACATAAGTAACGAGATAAATTTCAACTACCATTCATAACGATATTTTATCATTGCGGCATGTTTGTTGAAATCTTTACGCCATTCAAAATCATAACTAAAGTTAACAAATTGATTGGCTTTACCTTGAATTTCTAACGCTGCCCCTAATTGGTAACTGGTGCGTGGTGGTTTAACCCCTGGGGTGATAAAGGTCGCCCCACCGCCCATAAAGTTTGAAGTGGCGCTTTGGGCCGTATTTTTTAGATCATAAAAAATATTCCCTTGTAATACTGGAATAATGGTGGCTTCATTAAAGGTATTACGGTAACCCAATTTTAAACCTGCCCCAGCACGTAATTCATCAGAGTTTTTATAATTAACTTGCAAACTTTGGGGGCCAGCGCCGGTTTCATTATAGCTAATTCTATTTAGGTACATATAACGTATACTTAAACGTGGCGTTACCATATAGTTTTGTTGTTGCCATAAATACCCTAGCTCACCTTGTAAGTTATATTGCCAAGCTTTAAAATCACCGCCAGCTTCTAGTTGTAACGGCGCCGCTCCTCCTGCGCCAGGAATATCAATATGGCGAACACTAGAGTATTCATTATAAGTGGCCCCTAGCAAAGCATTAACATATACCGGCTCAGCAAAGTCCATGCTGGCATACAGTAGCCCTTGGAAACTATTGATATCTAGTCGGTCTTGAATTTGCCCGCGCGTATCTAAACGCGTATTGGCATAGCCTAACGCTACCCCAGCTAAAGTGTTTGAGGTAATTGCCCAATCCGTCCCGACCAAGCCCCCAACGTGTTTGGCATCATAACCATTGGCCCCAATTCTATTTTTTTGGTTTAAATCATTACCATACACTTGTGCCCAAGCGCCACGCCCTTGGGAGATATCCCCGGCACTGTAAACCTGACCACTGTTGGGTGCCCAGCCTACGCGCAAGGCATCCATTCTTTGTGATGCTAAGTTTAAGTTATGACCTGCACTACTGGTAGAGGCCATGCGTAGTCCATCATCGTTCATCGGGGATAAAGCACTGAGCGCATTTTCAAAACCTTCTTGCGTGGTTTGCTTATTTAATAAGGTAATCACCGGATCTAAAGCAGGAAAATTCACCGCATTATTAGGATTTAATACCCCAGCCAGCGACTTAAAGCCAAGAGAAAGTGAATCTTGATATTCTAAAAAAGCTAGCTGATCAATATGTAGCATTAAATCATTATTCTTGATCAACACGGAAAAATCATAAAGCCGATTAGAGCCGGTCACCTTGGTTGGTGCATTACCTGCAATATTATTAGCCGTAATAATCGGAAAATCCCCAGCTTGGATTTTTTGATTATCATTCGGGGTAATGGCAATGGTATTGTCTTGATGTAGGGTGGCAGTTCCAGTGACATTTAATGTTCCAACATTCGGTGCATTATTATCCCCTTGACCTTCAACGGTTAAGGCTAAGGTAGCAGTATTGTCTTGATTATAATCCCCAGCCACATCCAGTTGATGCGCAGCATTTAAAGTCACGGTGCCCTGATTGACCAGCTTACCCGTAATGGTTTTCGCAGTGTCCACTGTTAATTTAGCACCGTTTTCAACCGTATTGGTATTAGCCTTAATATCATGATTTAAGGTAAAATTGCCGCCTTTAATATTAATGGCGCTTAAAGCATTCGTGGCACCAATGTCTGTATTTTGCGTAAAATCACCCAATAAATTAAGGGTACCGCTATTAGCAGCACCTCCATTTAAAGTACCACTAATTTGCTTGCCTGCATCTAGATTTAAAGTGCCATCAGCACTAAACTCAATCGTGCTGGCACTGACATTTCCCTTAAAGCTAACTATGCCGCCTTGCAAATTAATGGCCTTTAATTGGCCAGAGTCACCCACCGTACCAAAAACAGTACTGGTACCTTGAAAGTCCACTGTTCCCTCGCCAGGAGTATTCGTTGAAATCCCTGAAGGATATTTTACGTCATTAACGTTTTGAGTGTCATCAACCGTTAAAGTGAAGTCCCCTTGAA
>Ga0306912_1000313_pt1 | contig 29757 bp, 18 predicted proteins | sample AntRauFillE10628_FD_190443 | JGI IMG/M metagenome (GOLD analysis project Ga0306912, IMG submission 190443) | Saline lake microbial communities from Rauer Islands, Antarctica - Metagenome Filla E10 #628 (v2) (version 2) | ecosystem: Environmental > Aquatic > Non-marine Saline and Alkaline >...
CACCCGCACCGCCGGAACCGCCGCCACCAAAGGCAATCGATCCAGTAAAGATTTCGCCACTGGAATCAGCGTCCACGATGACATCGGCACCTGCTTCCACCGTCGAATTTGAAATGCTGGCTTCAGCCTTACCGGCGATCACATTGACAGTGATGGATGCGCCAACGGAGACGGCTGTGCCGCCACCCGCACCACCTGCGCCGACGATGGTGACACCACCCGAATAGGCGTGAATTTTTACATCGTCCTGAACCGCGACGCGCACGTCCGTCGCCAGTGGTGTGCGGACAAAACTGCCGCCCTTAATTTGAGCGTAAAGGATGTTAGCGACCGTGTTAGAAGCAAAGGCTCCGGCCACGGCGACTGCCACGCCACCGCCCGCGCCGCCCGCACCCCCGCCTGAGCCGGCGACAGTGATCGCGACGATGAGTGTCGCCGAACTGCTGGACACTTCTACCCCGGCTCCGGAATGGATGACCGCGCCGTCGATCCATGCATGGACTTGGTTAATCACTAAATTGACTGCGGCCGACATACCGACCGTGACCACGGTGCCTCCGCCAGCACCACCGGCACCTGCGATCGCCGCGCCACCTGCATCGGCACTGATGATTGCCGAATCAGTCGCGAGGACGCGGACATTGCTACCGCTCGCACTCGTGACAAATGCACCAGAAAGAATTGAAGCTTCAGTTATCTTGGCACCGACGGTCACCGCGCCCGACCCCGCCACTGCAAAAGCAGACCCGCCACCAGCTCCACCAGCAGCCGAACCAGAGCCTGCGATGGCGACGGTCACTGCAATCAGTTTCGAATCAGCCAGCACATCCACGCCCGCCGCAGACTCAACCTGTGCGCCGTCGATGACTGCACGCGTCGTCGTAAAGACTGTGTTGACCGCTAAAGCCGCCCCAACTGCACCCGCTGAACCGCCACCGGCACCACCCGCACCCGCGCCAGAGAGCGCACCGGCTAGACCTGTGATAATGGTTAAATCGTTAGCGATAACGGAGACGCCTTGCGCCGCTCCGCTACTCACAACAGAGCCGCGACCGATGATGGCTTCGATCACCGAGGCGGCTACATTGATTGAAAGAGAACCTGAAACTGCCTTACCAGCCGCGCCGGCCGCTTCGACGGCTACCGCAAGCGAACCAGCAGCGGAAATCGAAACAATGTGAGTCAGCGATTCGGCGGAGAGCGATACAACGCTACCAGCATCAAGTCTTGAAGCTTCGGTGTAGGCGCGGATGTTATTGGCGATCACATTGATCGAAACAGCCGCGCCCACGGCAACCGTGCCTGCACCTGCCGCACCGCCAGTGAGTGAAGAGATGCCTGAGCGATTCTCAGAGGTTAAGGTGATTGCACCACCAGCCTTGACGACTGAGCCACTGAGAAGGCGATGAGCCAAGCCCGTCGCGCTGCTGGCATCCAGATCGATTGTAAGATCAGCCAAGGCATCGGCGCGAGTCGCGGCGAGGCTCACGGTGGTGGCATCGACTACGACGACATAATAGGTTTCCTGATCCGTTAAACCAGAAATATCAGCGCCACCCCCGTTGCCGTAGATGACAGCCTGCCCTGTGCTCAAGCCATGATTATAACCGAGATCGACGGTGTTGTTGGCTGAGTCGACGGCGTCAACAGCAGCAAAGACAGGAAGCAAGGAATGGTCACGACCGGAAAGACTAGAGCTCAACGTCACCGCGAGAGCTGCCAATGCATCAGCTTGCGTGGCTGCGAGGCGGATGGTTTGAGCGTCGTCGACAATCGCGTAGTAAGTCTGGCCATCGACAAGTCCTCCAACGCTGGAAGATCCATTGCTGGAATAAAGGATGGCTTGCCCGTTGGTGAAGTCATGGCCATCCGCAAAGAAGATGGATTCGTTGACCAGCGCATCGGAAAGCTCGATTCCAGCGACGAAGCGATGGCTGTCTCCAGTGCCGGATGAAGTCAGGTCGAGCGTGACTGCATTTTCCCGGAGCGCGTCGCGAAGCGTGGCCGCGAGTTGGATCGTGTCTGCGTCGAGAACGATGATGTAGTAACTCGCGCCGCTCGTGAGCCCACCGATCGCTTGGCCAGCGGTATTTTCGTAAACGACGACTTGCCCTGTCGTCCAATTATGCTCGGAGGGCAGCGTAATGCTATCGGCATCCACATCAACAGCCTCGGTGGCTTCAAAAACTGGAACGATACGAGCGCCCGCGCCAGAGAGGGTTTTCGTCAATAGATGCTCGGTGCCAGCCGTTTCGGTTAAGTCGAGTTCGAGTGCCAGAGAATCGGCAGCATCTTCAGCCGAAGCGGCGAGTTGAAACTCAGTGGCAGAGATCCGAATCACGTAGAACGTGCCGCCTGAGCTGAGGCCACCGATACCCTCAAGCGCTTCGCCTGCCGCATCAAATTCGCTCAGGTAGCCGACTGCGTCTCCAGTCGACCAGCCATGGGCGCTTCCCAGATCGATGGTGTCGGTGGCGACGTTGACCGTAGCCGACGGATCAAAAATCATCGGCGGGTTCAAGATGATCGGGTTCGAGGCCGCTGGATTGGCATCTTCGGCTGTGGCGGCCAACTGGATACCAGTCCGGCCCACTGCGATCACGTAGTAAACTTGCCCGTCAGTTAGTCCAGGGATCGCATCCCCGTTTCCGGCGTGATAGACGACCGCTTGTCCGCTCGTAAAGTTGTGGACGTAGCCGAGGTCAAGTGTGCTCGCCCAGTCGTTCAGATCATAGGCGAGATTTAAGACGGGGCGGAGTGTGTGGGTATTTCCTGTAGCAAGAGAGACATCTAGGGCGACGATGTCGGTCAGTTCGGGGTCGAAGGCGGCTTCGCGTGTGGCGGCCAATTGAATCGTGCGGGCATCGACTCGGATCACGTAGTAAACCGTGCCGTCGTCGAGGCCGCCGATAGCGGCGCCGGTGCCCGCATCGTAGGTGACGGCCTGCCCTGTGGTAAAGCCGTGCTCGTAGATAAAGAAGATCGAGTCATTGGCGCCCGAAACAGCCGGCGTTGGATTAAAGACCCGTAGCGCGGAATCGGCACCGCCGGTGATAGAGGTCTCGTTTTGCTGACTGATCACATTAACCGAGACCGCACCGCCGAGAGCAAACTCGCCTGCACCGGAACCACCCACCGTGATATTCGCAATGTCGGCCTCAGTTTCTGCGGTTAAATCCACGGAACCAGTGGACGATTCGACGATAGACGCTGCGATCAATGCTTCGACTGAATTGGCGATCACATTCGTGGAGAGTGCTGCACCGACGGCGCTAGCACCTGCACCAGCGAGACCACCAGCGAGACCAAAGATGGTGCTGCGGTCGGCGGCTGTCAGCTCGATATTACCAAATGTATCGACGACTGAACCTCCGGTGATGGAGGCCTCAATTGTGCCGGCAATAACATTATTAGAAACGGAACCGCCAATCGCCTTCGCCCCCGCGCCTGCTCCGCCGATGGTCAGCGCCCGGATACCCGAGCCAGTAATACTGGAGACGGTCACAGTGCCGCTACTAGAGGTCACGTCAGAAGCATCGACCTGAGCGCGAACCGTGTTGATGATATTGTTATTGGCCACGGACGCGCCAATCGCAGTTTTACCCGCTCCAGCGATGCCGCCCGAGAATGCATTGATATTACCGAGGACTACGTCGCCGATATTAAGGGTTTCCAGGTCGAGACTAGGAATATTGAAGATCGCGAGGAGACCTGGTTCGATATCGCGAGCTCGAATCAGCATAGCGCCCGGTGCTTCGAGGAGCGACCCTTGCGAAATCACCACTTCGGTGGTGTTGCGAATGACGTTACTCGCGACCGATCCACCCAGAGCAAAGGCGCCTGCGCCTGAACCGCCGATGGCGGCATTATTGATCATGCCCCGGCTGAGCGCCTCGACTGTAAGATCACCCACGCTGGTCGCGATGCTCGCATTTTTGAGCCACACCCGGGTCGTGTTTTCAAGATCATTGACACTCAATGCTGCGCCAATCGCAGTCTTACCGGCTCCTGAGAATCCTCCTGCAACCGAGTTGATGACGGTCCCGCTATCTGCATTGATCGCTACGGCAGCTCCAATTAAGAAACTGGAATCATCCACTGTGACCTCGGACACGGTATTCAACACATTGACCGACAATGATCCGGCCAAAGCTGTCTTTTTAGATCCGGCGACCCCTAGGGTGACGGCGTGAATCGAACCACTCGACTCTGCGAATAAATTCAAAGCCCCTGCGGTGCGAAGATGCGCATTGCGGATTCGAGTGGTGGTCTGACTTGTATTGACGTTGGCTGCAAGCGCCGCACCCAAGCCGACTGTGATGCCACCCACACCGACTGCACCTGCTTCAGCTCCAATTACAGAAGCATCGGTCGCGGCTACTTTAATATCTCCAGCCATCGCAGGCGATCCGCTTTGCATGCGCACTCCATTGAGATAGGCATCAGTGCGATTCGCTATCACTGCAAACGAGAGGGTGCCGGCCGCGCCGGTGGTTTTACCTGCTCCAATCGAATTCGTTAGTGTCACCAATACAGAAGTGTTGGCAGCATCCACTGTGAGTGCCCCACCCGCAGTCAAGATGCTATCGACGAGATTGTCGTCACCCGAAATCGAGGCGACGGTTTCATTTGTAATGACATTCACGGCGACGGCTGCGCCAAACCCAGCTTTACCTCCGAAGGCAGCGGCGCCACCAAGAGCAGCCATCACACTGAGATCTTTTGCCTCGACGGTGACATCACCCCCGACAGTGGCGTCGACCTCAATCAAGCGCGCGAAGGTGTCGTTTGTAATCGTATTGCTCGCAACCGAGCCAGCCACGGCGATCCCATCTTTGCCCATGGCACCCGCACCACCGGCAGAGAGCGCCAGTATCCAACCCGAACGAGTCGCCTTCACCGTGAGGTCGTTGCCCACATCCAAGGTAGTGCCAGAAATAGTCGCGATGGTTTCACCTAAAACAAGATTGAAACTAAACGAGCCCGCAATACCTACCGAGGTCTTATCTGTCTTCACCATCGCAGCCGAACCAGAGGCCGCGATTAAATAAGTGCCATTCGATGCAGTCACGGAAACATTGTTGCCGCTGATTGTACCAGGGTCCACGATCTCGGCTCGCACAAAGTCGGTCACCGAATTAATCGAAACATCGCCCGAAATGCCGATGCCAGCCTTACCCTGCTTCTCGGTATCGTCAGAAGAAGTATCGCCCCCCTGATCCAAGATTCCACTCCCTCCGCCGAGGTCTTCCATTTCAAAGTCAGCGAGCCCTAAACTCGGATCAACCGACTCCTTGCCAGCGAGTCCTTTACCCTTGGCTGGTGGGGTCTTCTTCTCTGGGCCGATCATGGCGGCTGCCACAGAAAATCCAAAAACGAAACCGTCAGCATTCGCGTGCACTTTAACATCGCCATCCACATCGACCATCGACGCGCCCGTAGCGAGTGTGGAGCGATCTCCGAGGAGCGCATCAACGTTGCGGTTGACGATATTCATAGAAATTGACATCCCAACGCCGACCTGACTCCCAGAAATAACACTCCCCACTAGATTCACATGGATCGAAAGATCGCTCGCGTCGATCGTGAGATAGCCGCCTGTGATCTCGACCCCTCGGGCAACGTGGGTCAGGACGGTGCTATTTTGTAAGACAAAAGAGAAGGTGCCGCTAACACCAAATTGACCAGCCTTGCCACCCGCTTGGCTGAAGGAAAGGATTAGATTCACCGCATTCGCATCGATCGTAGTTCCACCGTTGACGCCGCTATGAATCTTAGTCCCCGAACCTACTTTTGTTTCGGTGGTTTGATTAAGAACAAGCACAAAGAAGGAACCGCCGACACCACCCGCACCACCGGCATTTCCAAATGGGCTGTAAGGCCCAGCGAAGGGGTCCTTGTTTTTGATCATCGTTTTGATGTTAAGGATACCCGCTAGATCAAAGTCGAAGACGCCTGTCATAAAGATCCCAGTGAAGAGCGTTTCGGATTGAATGTTGACCGACTGCGCGTCGGAGCGGAAGGCAGCGTCCTGATTGATGGCCACATTGTCGCCGATGGTCACCGTGCTATTGCTATCAAAGACCAGCACTTGGAAGGATCCAGCTACGGCAAGCCCATCTGCTTTCGCGGCACTGCGAACCCAGGTATTTAGAATATTAGTCTCGAAACTAATCAGCCCAACCAGGCCAGAAATGATCCCGCCCACACCACTACCGGCTCCTTTGGCGACTTCGAGAAACGATTGACCCTCTAAGTTAGAAAACAATTTAACCAGCTCGATCATCGAATCGACTACTTTCATAATCGAACCCGGTGCGAAAGGATTGTCGATCAGCGCTTCAATCGTCAGATTGCGAGACGCATCCAGCGTGGCGCCCGAACGAAGCACGACCGCCGCGTCGTTGTTGTTGGCGGCGACCGCAAAAGCAATGGAAGCGGCCCCTGTTTTTTTAGCGCCTTCTTTTTTCTTAATTTGGGCCTCAATCTTCATGCCCTGAATATGGGTGATCTCTGCGTCGATCCGGATATCCTTCTGAGTCCGTAGCTCGGAAGCTGCCCCGATCTCTATGGTGGCATCGTTGCCCGAATAAACAAAAGCAATCGCTCCCGTCGCGCTGAAATCAGAGGTGGCACCGCTCGTCTCTTCCGCTTGCCCGTTGCTTCCAAACTTGGCCTTAATCTTACTGATTATACCGCTAAACATAGCATTCCGAAACTCGGGCTTTGTGAGGACAGCGGTTTTAGCCGGCTCACCACCGGTCGTGGCGACTCCCTGCGCGAGTTGCTTCGACTCTAATATCGAGAGAACCCCGATACCTTCGGTGGATCGAAGTTCGGTCAATGAGTGGTTGGAACCAGTCACTCCTGCGAGGTTGAGGTTCACCGCTTCAGCAAGGATCGCTTCGTGACGATTTTCGCTCAAGCGAATGGTGTTCGCATCGACCACGGTGACGTAGTGGATCTGATGATCGAGTAATCCGCGTATCTTCGTTTCGTAGCCACTCCTATAGATGACTGAATCGCCCGTAGTCCATCCATGGGCGGTCGCGAAAGTGATCGTATCGAACTCGCTACTCACATCGGTCTGCGAATCAAAAGTCACGGAGGTGGTTTCGTGAAGCAACAGATGGGTGCCCGTCGCTGGCCCGACCCGAAGAACATGAGCTGTGCCCTCAGTATCGGTCAGGTCTAAATTGATAAATTCTGGCTCATCACCTAAGGTCGCCTCCTCAGATGCCACAAGTCCGACGGTAAACTCGTCAACTACCACTATATAATAGGTGCTACCAGAAGTCAGTCCGCCGATGCTCACATCGCCGCCATTTTCGTAGATGACCTGTTGCCCAGTTGCGAGACCGTGCTCAGTGGTAAAAGTGACAGTGTTCTCGACCGCATCGACGACTAAGGCCGGATCGAAGACTAACTCGGGCACAAGATTGATCGGCGTGGCCGCGAGTGACGCGTCGCCCGCGTCCGTCGTCAAACGGATAGTCAAGCTATCGATGACGATGGCATAATAGGTATCACCGTCGAACAAACCTTCAATGTTGTCGCCACCCTTTGTATAAACGAGGGCATCACCCGTGCTCAAACCGTGGGCACTACTAAACTCAATCCAGTCGCGACGACTATCGACATCTGTAAAAGGATTAAATGTAAGTGACCCGAGTTGGTGCGCTGTCCCTGTCGCTACGGAAGCTTCCAGTGACTGGATGGCAAAAGCGTCGATAAGTTGAATACTGAAATCATCGACCCGCACGACATAGTAATCCTCGCCGTGGGAAAGTCCGCCAATAGCTCCATCCCCAATCGTAAAGTAACTCACCTTTTCCCCATGAACCAAACCGTGTGCACTCGCAAAAGTAATCGTGTTGGTGGAGGGATCGACCGTCGTCGTCGCATCGAACTCAATCAGATCGAGGGTCGAGAGTTCATGATCACCAGTCGCCTCAGTGTTATCCAAGTCTAAGGCGGGGCCGCGAGCCAGGCTGACACGGTTCTGGTCTTCGAAAAGAATGTAATAGGTTTCTCCGTCTTCAAGGTCGCCTAAGTCTTCGCCTCCCCCATTATCGTAAACGACTTGTTCATTATGCGAGAATCCATGTGCATTAATACTGATGGTGTTCGCTGCGGGATCTACGGCGCTACCAGGAGTGAAGGTCTGCGAAACATCTTGGCCCGGAGCTTCCAAGGTTCCATTGACTGTCGCGTTCACATCGGCGTCGGCAATCGCGATACTTAAAGTCAGGCCCATGGTGCCATCTTTATAAACACCCGATTCTGCTTTCGCACTTGTCGAAGCTTTACCCAGCGCGTTCACTTGAATGTTTTGACCTGAGAGAACGCTCGCGCCTAGCGCGACCAATACATTTGCATTGGTCTCGGTGTGGGCGATGGAGAAAGAAGTGGCGATATCCTCTTCGTTTTGTGGCGCTCCTTTTAAATTCTTGGCAGTGCGCGCCGTCATGACGGCCTTCGTCTCAGATTCGGCCACGATACTGACGGAGCCGTCCGCTTGAATCGAGACACCGCTACCAATTAATGTATCGGCCGAGGCGGAAGCATGGCCGAAGATCGCACTAAAGAGTCGAGAGATTGATTGAGCCGACGCATCCGCCACCGCATTCGCATTGATCGTGACATCGCCACGCGTGTTAATCTCAGTCGCGCCCGTTAATGAAACCGAGGCAGTCGCCTGTTTGATCATGACAACCAGTGGAATTCGAAGGGCATCATCTGTAATTAAGCTGGTCAGCCGATCAACCACCATGTCTTCGACAATCGAGCCGATACCATCCACCAAATTACGATCATCCGCGACCGCGCTGATTTTCACATCTCCGGCACGAACCGTGACGCCATCCAGCAAAATCGTGGCGAGGCTGCCTCCGCCAGTAAATCGAACAAGGGCAGAAAGAATCGAGAGCTTTGCCTCGATCGTAATATCGCCGTCGTCGAAAGTGCTACCGTCTTCAATATGTGAAAGTAGCCGCGCCCCACTTTTCACTTCGACCGAATTCGCGCTCAGTGTAATATCACCAGAGTCGGCGATCGAGATTCCTGTGATCGCGTCGTCGCCAATAGCGAGCGAGCGAGTCGAGATGGTGACTCCTGATTCGACGATGATCGAATCAATCGTATTTAATGTGAGGTCGTGAAAATCAGCTCCGCCGATGTCGCCACCAATAGTTATAATGCCTCCAGCAGAAATCCGGAGCGAGTCTGCCACCCCATCTCCATTCCCACGAATCGAACCTGTCGATGTCAGACTAAAATCGCCGCCTATATTTAAAACAACGCCACCATCAAGAATGACGGCATCATTATAAGTAAGGTTTCCGGCGACTGTCGTGGTTCCGCTCAAATGAGTGGAATTTCTGGAACCGACAATTTCTAAGCTATGACCTTCGCCGACCACGATGTTGGCGTGCTGGAAAATCTCAGCCCCGTCTTTCGGCGCAATCAGAGAGAGCGAAAAGTTGAAGGTGATTTCCGAAACCCCATTTTCGGATGAATCGGAATTTCCGATATTAAAAGTGTGGTGGGCATTTTCGCCCCCGATGATCACATGCTCAAAAGCGGAGAGAAAATCAATGTCGGCATCGGTCAGAACATAGTCGCCTGCGGCACCATCACCGATGCCGATGGTCGCACCCAGATCGCTCGGACTGAGCGCCAAGGTTGGGTGGTTATTGGGGTTTAATGAAGCAAAGTCAGGGTAGATATGAGCCAACAAAGAAACCGGCAACTGGTTTGTTTCGGTTGCAGGGGAAAGTGTGTTTTGCTCTAAATCACTGTTATCCAAGGCATTCTGCCCGTTATCAGTGAGATCACCAACGCTCGGGGGGCCTTGCCCTAGGTTCAGGGTTGCTTTCTGTTGATCCAGCATAGCGTTCACTTCGGAGGCGACCGAAGTCGGCTCGATTTGAAGGTCGCTACTGTTGGATTCGGAGGAAATCTCCTCAAAATCTGGTGCTGATTGGGCGGCTGTAACCACTCCTGAAGTGCCGTCGATATCGACGGATGATTTGTCATCTGGCGTCGAAGTATCGGAGCTTGCAAGGGCCGTAGAAGAACCGGAATCTTGGATTCCATCTTCGTTTTGCGCATGGTTCGAAGTCGCAGATTCGGCATGATCTGCCTCTAAAACTTCTCCACTTAAGCTATTTCCCAGGGGGATCGCGCCCGCAAAAAGTGACTCCTCGGCGTCCAAATCAAGCGAGTCGGCACCATTCGTTTGGCCATCGGCAACACTATCTTGACCGTTGTATTCCTCCAAAAAGGTAGTCGCTGCGCTGAAATCGTCGTCCTGATAATCCGTCAAAGCACCGTCCAATGGGACGGCGGAGAGAAGAATACGCTGCTCCAGCGCTTCGACTCTAAATGACGGTGTTTGGCGAGATGACATGGAAAAATAAAGGTAAGGTAGGGAATAACCCCATAGCGACTCAGAATCAATTTGTTTATTTTAGACTATTAGCAAGGCTTTTTCTGATTTATACGGCATTTTTTTTATTTCTGGATCCCGAAAGGTCTAGAGCGCGGATTTTGCGCCTCCGCCGATCACAGATTTCGCGATTTCCTGATCCTGTTTCATGAGGAGAAAACGCTGACGCTGACTCCGTCGCTCGGCTCTCCTCTGTCCTAGAAAAAAGTCAAACCTGAGTAAAGCATGACGCCCTGGAAGAGACCAATCGACCCACTTTTGAGTGATGGTTCGCATCACCCGATTCAAGTGCCTTTGGAACAATTCGTCTTCAAAAGAGGCGAATAGACGAGAACTTCCCTGCCCCCCTTGTCGCGCGGCGCGCCCGCGAAGTTGCCGATCCACGCGCCCGGATTCATGCCCTTCAGTCAAAATAACGTGGAGTCCGCCACGCCTTTCAACGGCATTTGAAATACGTATATCGCTCCCTCTTCCTGCCATATTGGTGGCAATTGTGACGGCAGCATCATCCCCCGCACGAAGAATAATCTCTGCTTCCTGCTCATGGCGTACGGCATTGAGAATCTTGCATTCGACGTTGCGCTGCGCGAGCAAACGACCCAAGTGCTCACTGGCATCGACGCTACGAGTGCCGACTAAGACGGGGCGTCCTAAACAGTTATAATCTAGAATCTCTTCGACCACAGCCTCCCATTTGTCACTTTCGTTCACGAAATAAGCGGGGCGTTCATCGCGTCGAACGTTGGGTTTGTGGTAAGGGACCTTAATAAACGGCAGATCATAAATCCGCCAAAACTCACGCCAAGATTCACGAGCGGTTCCTGTAATCCCTGACAAATGGTCGAAGTAGCGGTAAAAGTTCTGAAAACTAAGGCGCGCGAGGGTCTCAGAGGGTGCGGAAACCTCCGCGCCCTCCTTGGCCTCGACCGCTTGATGCAGACCCAATCGCCAATTCCGCCCCGGCATGGGGCGCCCGGTGAATTCATCCACAATCACCACCTTACCATCAACCATGACATACTGCTTATCCCGCAGGAAAAAGTGACGCGCCTGAAGCGACTGTAGAACCAAATCGGCGACCCAATCCGGCGCAGAAAGAAGGCCGCTGCACTCCGCACACCATTCCTCAATCAATTGCCGTCCGAGTGGAAGTAGGCGAATCTCTTTGAAGCGATCGAGCACATCATAGTGCTCACCTGGTAATAGCGTGGCGGCACAGGTCTCGATTGCGCGGCAGGTCGCCACCATCGACTCGTTTTCCTGCTTCCGGCTGATGATCAGAGGCGTGACCGCCTCATCAATCAGTTGATTATCGGCTTCGTCCACGATAGCGATATTCAAGCCTCGTAGGACCAGTTGATCACGCCAGCGCCGACGACGAAGCAGGTAGGTCATGGCTCGACGCTTGGACTCTGCCAGCGGGCCAAGCGAGATTTGATCGCGCAGATAGTCCGCGACCAGCTCTTTACCCGTGCAATAAACAACGTCAGCCAAGTAGGCATCCCGCCGCTGCGGCCCCTCCAAATTGGCTGCGATGGAGCCAACCGCGAGGCCGCAATATTCATAGAAGCGGCTTAAATCTGCGGCATCACGAGTGGCCAAATAATCGTTCGCCGTGATCACATGGCAGGGTTTTCCAGTAAATCCGGCAATCGCAGCCGCCAGCGCGATGGTTAGGGTCTTACCCTCCCCTGTCGCCATCTCCACAAGTGAGCCACTACCGATCCCGAGAGCCCCCATCAACTGGGTTCGATAGGCGGTAAGTCCCAGACTACGCCGTGCCGCCTCAGCCACGAGTGGCAAAGCAAGCCCTACTTGCTCCGGCCAGCTCACACCGTGCCGACGAACCTGTTCCCGCATCACACGGAGGTCGGAACGTAATTGACGTTCGGAAAGATCACTGAGCTGGGTAAACTTTTCTTCAATGGTTCCGGCTTCTTTCCAGAGTCGATCACTCCTCACCGTCTTCGATTTCCAACGGCCGACTTGATCATGGAGCCAGCCGTCAAGTCCGGCCAGCACGGGCTCAACATCCCGTATTTCAGTCCGCCGAGCTTCCTTGCGCGGGGCGGCAAAACGAGTCGGCTCCAACGATCTCAGTTCTAGACGATTTTGTGCGGACTTTGCCATGCCTCAGAATAAGGGTGCGATCAAATCGATTAGAGTTGGAAACGTTTCTGCAGGATCTGGCGCATTTTGCGATACCATTGGCTCAAATAGGGTTCGTTTTCAACCCGGAAACGTGCCAAGCCGACCCGTCCGTGATGGAGCGGTGCGCCCGTAGCATCCAGATCGAGCATGACTAAAAAAAACGGCTCCGCAGCACGCACGCCATCAGGGTCATCATCGCGGACACGAACCGGCCCACCCATCCGCCAGCCTAGTGCGGGACTCGGCAGATACTCTTGACGACCCGGCACAATCTGCAGACTGCTCGGCTCCACAACCTCACCTGCATTTCCCGGAAACCGAAGGCTGACGCCTCTCATTTCCTGTTCGAACAATAGATTCACGTCCTGCTGTGAGACCACCGCAAAGAAGCGCCACGCCCCCTCCGGGATGCTCTCGCCCACAATTTCACCTCGCTGGACCCAACGCTTAAAATGCTCTTTCGGCTGTAAGCTGGCGAGACGCCCGTCCTTTGGCACCCGAACTTCCATCGCGAGCTCTTGCTCCTCGAGTTCGTCGATGCGGATGCTGTTCGCCCGTTTCCGTTCACGTAATACTTCGCGTCCCATGCCCTCTTTGGCCATCTGAAGGCGCTCGACGGCGGCTAATTGCTCGCGTTCCGCTTCCAACTGGCGACGCAGTAGCGGAAGCTCTGGATTCTTCAAGCGAAGCATGGTCATCCCGGCAGTGGCACTCGCGGGAACCGCTTCAAAATTTTCCACTGCCCCACTGCTCCGAGCGACAATGAATTCAGCATTCTCCGCAAATAAAATTCCAGGTGCACGGAAATAACGAGGTGCTGGCAGCACACCCAAAAGTAAAACTCCCAGCGCTAAAAAAGCAGCGGTGACCAAATAGGCGCGCGTTCGCACCCGCTCAATGCGGGGCTCGCTCACCAAAAACTTAATCCCTTTATAGAGCGGAAGGACTATCAGACCAATCACCGTCAAGACCGCCGCTAAAAAGCCAAGTCCAAGGTAACGGTCCGCCACGAACATGATGATGATATAGGTGATATAGACACGGAAAAACCAGCTCGCGAGACCGAATCCGGCCAACCAGACCGCATCGGCTCGACTTCCGGCCGGACTTTGCGAGTGTTTCCCCCCGAAAGCATACCGCTCCACGAGGTGCCCCATCTCCTGCATCCCGCGAGTCTGCAAATTGGGAGAATCGGTTAAGTCGGACAATATATAATAACCGTCAAACTTAAGCAGCGGGTTAATGTTGAACAGAATCGTAGAAACCGAGGCCACCAACATTAAATTGAAACACCAGGAGTTCAGCAATCCGGGCCCTGTCGAGGCCCAGACAAACGTCGCCAAGGCCGCAAGGACTAACTCCACAATCATCCCGGCTGAACCCACCCAAACCCTTTTCCATCGCTCGCGAAAGGCCCACGCGGCCGTGGCGTCGACATAAGGAATGGGCGTGAATACCAGAAAAGTGATCCCCATGACGTGGACCTCGCCGCCGAAACGCTTCACCGCGTAACCATGCCCGAACTCGTGCACCAGTTTGGCCAGAACGAAAGCTACCAGCAATATTGGCAAATTAGCTGGACTCAAAGCCCCCTGCCCTCGTTCGAAGAGCGCTTCCCAATTGGAAAGCGCCACGCCGAGAGCCGAGCCAACTAAACCAAACCATAAAATTGCCCCGAAAATGGAAAGAAACGGGCGCACGTAACACAGTGTTCGATTCAGAAATGCGTCGGGGTCGAACAATGGAATGCGGAGGAAAAAGATACCGAATAGGCGGGCCTTCCACTCGCGGGCGTGACGCTTCTTCTGCCGTTCAAACAACTGAATGACGTCCGAAGGAAAATCGGAAACGATCAAATTACTCTGATAGAGGTTGGACAGTATTTGAATCGCTTCCCCTTGCCCGGGTGCCGCATCGCCGTTCCGATCCAAGCAGATCTGCCAGACTTCCTCGACGGTCTTGGTGCCATCCAAACGAGCGATAAAGTCCCATGCTTCCGGGCGAAAGCGAAAGAACTGATCCCCATAGAGATCGTTTGCAATGAACCAAGTGCCCCCGCGAAAAAACTGCTTGCGCACCCGCACCGAGGGACGCAAACGAATTTTTTGCGCAGCCACTCGGTGCCAGGATTCACTAAATAATTTGCGTTCCATTAGATAAAGATACCGTCAAAGCGACCCTAGAACCAGAGTCGCATCCGAATGAAATCAATAATACGGTGGGTCGCCCGCCATGCCAAGGTGCGATCACCGGCATTGAGCCGAGCGATACCGCTCATCCCCGGACGCAGCCAATCTGCGTCCTCCTCCAAGCGAGCTCGCAGGGTAAATGCATTGCCCTCACCGTCAGCCTGTGCGGCTGGTGATATCATTTCCACGGTGAAAGGAAACTGCAGATCTGGACGACTGGAGAAGACAACCTGTCCGCTTCGGGAGGCACCAATCAAGTCGATATCGCGCTCGGGTAATCGAATCTCCACATACAATCCGTCTAATTTAGACACTTGCAAGAGCACCTCACCCTGTTTGACCGGTGCACCAATTCGTTCGCGCAAGTCCCCCTGCACCACGACGCCATCAAACGGAGCTTTCACCTCCGCTCGCGTTAATTGATATTCGAAGAAATCGAGCCGAGCCTGCGCTTGGTTTTTCTGCGCCCGTGCCACCCGCAATTCAGCCAGTTCACCATCCGCTTCCGCCAGTTCCGCTTCCGCGCCGTGCCTCCGGATTTCTGCCCGCGTCTCTGCCTGTTGAATACTGAGGTCGCGATCATCCAATGCCAATAAAGTCTGCCCCGCGACGACAAGATCCCCGGGGCGAACCCCCGCCTTCGCGATAAAGCCTTCAAACGGAGCCGGCATATGCGCCAAACTGTCAGGACGGACGATAAAAGTCGCGCTCACCCGATAGCTAAAGGGCACTAGAAGAGATAAAAATAAAATGATGCTCGTGACGATGGCGGCAAACTTCAGCCAAGTATGCTTCGGGCTCAATACCTTCGCAAGTAACTCCCGGGCGCTGGTGGCTAATCGTGCGCCAAACCAGCGGGATTTCTTTTTTAAATCCATCAACCGTGGCGCGATTTGATCGCCTATCACGCGCAAGCCCCAAGCCTCTGATTCCGTGAATTCGTGGCTCGGTCGCTCCACCGTCAGGACGCCGACCACCTCTCCTCCATCTCGGATCGGAACTGAAAGCAGACAAGCCGATCCCGACTTGCGGGCATAGACTTCATGATCGTGATAGATCGCGGTGCTGTTAGAAGGTGCCGGCCAAACCAGTTCTTCATCCTGATCGCGGCACTCCTCCATGGCCGACTCCAGTTCCTGCAAAATTTCCATTTTGCGCTCGAATTTCTCGGTGCCGCTGACCGCAACCACTCGCACATAGGGTGCGCTCACCCAACCTAAACACGCACGCTCCGCCTCCAATCGACTCGTGACTTCATTGACGAGAGCCATAATCGCAGGGGAATATTTACGCTGCCCATTGATCACGGCCAACACATCCAACGCTTCGCGCATACGATTAATATCATGCCCCATCTCGAGTGCGGCCCGGTTCTTTTGATACATCCGAGGCGTATCCGCTAACAGGGGTAAAAGCCCCGACCATATCTCAGCTTCAGGTGCCGGTCGTTCTCCGGGTGCAAAACGTAGTTCAAGCAGGCATGACCTGGCACCTTCGTCCGTATCCAATGGATGTAATAAATGAACGGCTCCGGCCTCCGCCTCAGCCGCTACAATCACACCACGTCCGCCCTCTAGTGCCGCATTGGCCTGTTCCTCGAAGTCACGCTGTAAAAAAGCACGGTGATTGACCCCGGCTGCCGGAGAGGCCGCCAGTAGATTCCAAGTCCCGTTGAGGCGAACCATGGCACGAGCCTGACGGGCGCCCGTCATTTCTTGAGCAACTTCTGTAAATTGAGCCCAAAACGTGGGCGCATCCCCGCTGAACAGACGAACTCGTTGAAGGCGTTCGAGATGCTCGCGAGTTGGTTTGACGAAGTTTTTAATGTCCACGTTTAGATCAGGGGTTATCAGAGTTGCGAATCAGCGGGGAGTGCCTCCGAATGATCCGATTCGGAGACCGGTTCCGCGAAGGGGTCTTCAGCTTCAATCGGCTCGGGTTCGAGCTCGGGTTCGGGTTCAGGCAAAGTCTCCTCTGGAAGCTCGACTTCCACCGTCATCGAAGCGGGAGCAAGCTCGACGAGAGCCCGTAACCCGGGCTTGACGCTGCGGTCAGAATTATCGGCCAGAATTTTTACTTCCAGTAATCCGCTGGCGGAGTCGACTCGTGGATCAATGAAATTGACGACGCCGCTCAAACGGGGCGTGTCTTCGCTCATCTCGGGAAAAATCAAAAACACTGCCTGCCCGACCGGAAACTGCCTCGCTTCTTTCACCGTCAAATACAGCCGAACATAGATCTGATCGATATCCACGACCCGAAACATCGGCTCGCCCACGGCGACCATTTCGCCGATCTCGTTATTACGCTCCACCACGATTCCGGAGATCGGAGCGCGAATCTTTCGTAGCTCGACCGCTTCCTGAGCGATTTGATACTGCAAGCTGGCGAGCCGAAGTTCAATCTCGCTGGCCAAGGCATCATCCTCACTAATCAGCTTCTCACGGAAAAGGTTTTGCGCCCCCTTACTCTCGAATTCCCGTTTACGCAATGCTGCGGCAGTCCGCTCCATATCCAGCTCTACCGAGCGCACATATAATTGCGCCATCAGTTGACCTGCTTCCACTTCGGCTCCTTCGCGAACATGAAGCTCGGTAATAAAGTTTTGCACCGGACTGGAAATACTGACCTCACGAAAAGGAAACACGAGCCCGGAAACGGGCTGCGCCCACGAGACCGCTGTAGAGATGAGCCCCAACAGAAAGAAAGAAACTTGTTTTCTCATAATAGATAGATCCGCTCTGGTATGACTACAACGCAGCGGATTAATTAGCCGCAGTAGTCGCGGTAGTCACATCAAAATTAAGCTCCTGACTCAGCGTGCCCATGACGACATACAACTGGGTGACCGCCCGGAAGAGTTCGACCTGGGAAGCCAAAGCGCGGGTGCGCGCAAAACTGAGATCACGCTGTTGATTCAAAACATTGTAGCTGGTTGTCAGCCCTGAGGCCAAGCGTTTTTCTTCCGCTCGCAATGCCTCTTCCGCCAGACGAACCGACTCCTTGACGAAGCCGATGCGCTCGCCCGCGGCTTCCACCTCGCGGACGCTATTATCCAGCAACACCAAAAGCTGAATTTCGGTTTGTTTTGCAGTCATCAAAGCTTGGCGCTGCACCCGCTTCGCCACACTAACTTGGGCGCGATCCGCAGTGCGATCCAATGGGATCGAAAAAACAAAACCCACCGACCAATCCGGGGTGGTGCGTTCTCCATAGTCACCATAACTGCTAGTAAAACTATCCTGCAATCCATTATAGCCGATGGTCGCCTCTAGGTCGAGTTGCGGAAGGAGCTGGTTCTTAGCGTAGGTGACACGGATTCCTTCCGCCTCAGCACGAGTCATTGCCGCCCGATAAATCGGGTTCATCTTCAACATCTCACGCGCCAAAATCAGACGCTCGTCAACCGGCACGTCTAAGATCCCAGCAGCACTCGATCCGATGCGCACTTCTTCCCCAAATGTATAATCAGACCCCGTCAATTCCAATAAACGATTGCGACGCTCAGCCAAAAATGTCCGGGCGCCAACCACCTCTTCCTGCGCCTCCGCACGCCGGGCTTGTGCTTGGGTCACGTCGATGGGCGACATCATGCCTTCTTCAACCCGGCGACGATTCTCTGCGATCAATCCATCCGCCAACTGCACTGCATCCTCCTTCACCTTCAAATTCGCAATGCCAAATTCAGTTTCTGCGTACGCGATCAAAATCTGTGCGATCACCTTCTCGAATTCTGAACGTAGTTCAAATTCCGCTCCCAAAACCTCCGAACGGGCCAAGTCTGTCGCGGCTAAGTTGACTTCAGTTCCCCGGTTTTTAAGCAAAGGTTGCACTACCTGTAATTGAGTCGTGGTCTGGTATTCGGGAGAGAAAATTGGTCCGCTGAATGTGGCCGGGTTAACTACAGTCTGATTCGTCGTATTTTTAAGCCGATTGGTCGAGGTCGAAAGTGATACACGCGTGCCATAGGCATAACGATCTTCAAGACTCATTCCCAAAGAAGCCACCTCCTCTTCGAAGATCGGCGAAATCGAATTAGTCGCAAAAAACTGCTGCCGATTCTGCGCACGTTCCGACTTACTAAACCGTGCACTACTCGAAGCGCGAGCGGCGAAGGCACCCAAAGAGATTTTGACCCGATCCTCCGAGTTCTCGATCTCCATACGCCCGATCTGAACACTGAAATTATGCTCCAAGCCTCGCATAATCCAATACATTGCTCCGTAGTCAGCCCCTTCAGAGACTGCTACTGTTTCGGCATCTGTGATTCCCGAATTAGCTTCGGGCGACATGCTCTGAGCTTCGGTCGACATGCTCTGAGCCGACAGGCCCAAAAATGACGTAGTCGTAGATAACAAGAAGAGGATCGATTTCGGAGGTAACATTTTAAAATTATTTCTCTGCATGCAGAGGTTTATTGGTAGTTTGACGGCCAGAAAGCTTCTTACGAATTTGAACCGCAAGAATATTATCTCGAAAAATAAGACAATTTCAACAACTCCTCATTAAAAAATGTCAGCCACGCTCACTCGTGTCCGCCCAGACCGGACGCAAGTAATCATCGCCGGGGCTGCGCATACAGGTTAGACAAGTGGGCATGGGGCAGACTAGACTGCTGTTTGAATCACCCGAATCACCATGCTTGTGCTCGGCCTGAAACAGAAGAGCCACTCCTGGACGCGGCGTTTCACGACCGAAGATATCCGCTCGACCCTCCAGTTTGTCGCCGTGACCGGAGTGGTGCTCCCCCTCGTGCCGGACAAGGGCTACGGCCCCTACGACGCGATCAATCCCTATTCGCTCTGGCTCATGGTCGTCCTCATCTCGGGGCTCGGCTTCGTCGGCTATATTTTGATGCGCGTGCTCGGGCCCCGTGCCGGCGTGGCGCTCGCCGGGCTCGTCGGAGGCCTCGCCTCCAGCACCGCCACCACTCTGGCCTTCAGCCGCGAGTCCAAGGTGTATCCGCAATTCTCGGCCGGCTTCGCACTCGCGATCATTATGGCCTGCACCATCATGCTCGGCCGGGTCATCATCCTGCTCGGCTTTATTCATCCAGAATTCATCGCCCATCTCTGGCTGCCTTTCGCCGTCATCGCCCTCCCCGGCCTGCTCTATGCCCTCTGGCTCGGAATCACTGGCCGCAAGACGGAAAAAGATACCGACCTGCCCGACCTCAAACACAAAAAACACCCGAAAATCCTATGACCACAAATCAGAAAGAATTACGATGTCAAAAAAAGCGCTTACACTTCGGCCCGTTGCGGTCTTGATTGGATGGACTGCTAAGGATTGTTGTTTTTACGACATGACCCTTTTTGAGTTTAAAATCTTTATATTTTGCGTTTGCGACCTTTTTGCCCACTAGACACAAAGGTCGCATCTTATGCTTTCACTTCTAATTTCAGCGCTTGTCGCTACCGCATTGGCTGGCGCCTTGATTACTTCGCAGGTAAGCACGGGAGCGACGGTCTTCTATAGCATTGTCGGATTTGCTGGCACGTTTTTCTTGGTCGGATTTCGGGTTCGGAAAAAGATGTCCAAGGTCCAAGGCGAGCTTCAGCAAAGCATGCAGGCCGCTCAGGGGCGCATGCAGCGGAAGGTGCAGCAGTTCCAGAACAAGCCCGGCGGGAACGTTAAGCGGATGCAACGCCAGCTCGAAATGGATCAAAAAGCCACGTTAAAGGAGGGGCTAGAGTTCACCAAGCGACTCGAACCCTTCCGGAAGTGGTCCTTGCTCACGGGACGCCAGATTGCCACCATGCGCCTGCAGTTTTACTACCAGCTCAAGGAGTTCGACCAGGTTGACGCGATCCTTGCCACCTGCGGTTTCTTGAGGGGCCCGATGATGATGGATCCCATGGTGTCGGCCATGAGGATGGCGCGCTGTTATCAGAACGATGACTTGGCGGGCGCGGAAAGGGTCTTCAAGCGCCGGATTCGGTGGACTTGGGGCGATCGCGGCACTTTGCTCTATGGCTTGATGTCGTGGATCTACGTTAAGGTTGGCGAGCCTAATGAAGCCCGTCGAGTCCTTTTGAAGGCCAAAGAGGCCACGGGAGTCGATACTTTTACCCAGAACTGGGAACACCTGTCCAACGATCGTGTAAAGAGTTTCTCTAATGCAGCATTGGGGGATCAGTGGTATAGCCTCTATCTGGAGAATCCGCCCGCGCCTAAGCAGCAGCGGATGCGCGGCAATGGACGCAATCCGCGTGGGTTCTAGCTCGCTTCGTTGAGAGCCCGCATCCAAGGAGCCATAGAGTGTCGAGACTTGCGGGCAGGAGGTTGGGATCAAGAGGGCCAAGCTAGGGTTGAGTTAGGATCTTTATATTTTGCGTTTACCCCCTTTTTTAGCCCCAGGGCACCTCGAAGGGGGCATTCCGGATATTCATATATCGCAACCTACTCTGACCCCTTTTCTGGGCTCGGCCTTCGCCGTGGGCGACGGGGATCGGGAGGAGGGAGCCTGTGGAGTTGAGAATCATTTGTGTGAATTGAGCCAACTCTTGCCTTTGGTGGCAAGATGGGAAGTTGGACGAGTGAAGTTAGAAGTTTGAAGGAGTAGGTTTGAAGGGTTCGTGTGATTGGTGCTCTGTTTTCAAACTTCACTCTTCGAACTTCTCCCTTCCCTTCAGGGTCAGTCGATAGCGTTGGGTGGGGCTTCTTGGGGAGTCGGGTTGGGTGCGTTCGATCCAGCTGTCTTCGAGTGCGGGTGTTAAATGATTTTTGCGGAAGGTGGGGGCGTGGGCGAGCTGGAGTGACTTCATTAGCTCAGCGCTGCTTCGTTCGCCGCTACCGACTGCTTTTATGAGGCGTTTTACTTGGTCGCTTACTTGGTCGCTTACTTGGTCGGTCGAGATAGCTTGCTGGATCGATTCCTTGATGGCTTCGAGCATAAATTCGACGAAGGCGGTGGCTTTACCTGTGTTGTCGGATTCGGCCAGTTTTTTGTAGTAGGTGCTTTGTCGATCTCGGATGATTGTTTCCACGGGGAGGTAGGCGAAAAGGGCTTTCCACTCTCGTAGAATGAGGGTTTGCCAGAGGCGTCCCATGCGGCCGTTGCCATCCGCGAAGGGGTGGATGAATTCAAATTCGTAGTGGAAGACACAACTCGCCACGAGTGGATGCTCCTCGGTTTTTTTAAGCCAATCGAGGAGATCTTTAATCAGAAATGGAACGCGTTCGGCTGGCGGGGCGAGATGGATGATCTCATTGCCTTGGGCGACGCCGACACTTCCAGAGCGATAACTACCCGCTTCGTCGATGAGTCCTGCCATGAGGAGTTGATGCGCTTCGAGTAGGTCTTTTGAGGATGTGGGGGTTAGCTGATCAAGTGCCTCGTAAACGATGAACGCATTACGGACTTCTTGAACCTCTTTCGGATGTCCGAGGACGCTCTTGCCATCCAACACCGCGGTGACCTGTTCAAGGCTGAGTGTATTTTGTTCAATCTCGAGTGAGGCCTGGATCGTGCGAATACGATTGGCTCGGCGAAGCTGTGGCGTGAGGGTCTGCTCTGAAAACGCCGTATATCGACCGATGCACTCACTGATCTCGGCCACAAGCCTGAGGATCTTTGGAGTGCGGTCATAGGGTGGCTCGTAGTCGTTCATTTGAATTTTAAACGTCCTTCGAGCACTTCGATTGGCGGATGGCTGCTTCTTGAACGCTCATGCCTCCGGAGGTGGCGTCCCGTTCTTGAGTGTAGTTGCCTCTGCCATTCTCGAATTGATTCAAAAAACGGACAGTATCGGCCACGCCCAAGCGTTCGCAGAGCACTTCGTGTGCTTCTGTGGAGACTTCTTTTAATGTTTTTGGCTGGTTGGCTCATGACTCTAACTGTTGGACTAAATCTAACACTGAAACTACTTTCGTCAAACCTCTCTCGAGCACTTGTGTCAGCAAATCTACAAGTGTCCACTTCTGGAAATGTTAGAATACGTAGGTCCCATTTGCTTGCCGTAGAAATCATGAAACATTGGGCTGGTGCTTTTCTGCATCGTGGTGGGCAGAAGGGCTCATTTCGTAAATCTTTCAATAAATTTCTCATGATCTCCAGAGTGTTTGTTTTTCCCACATTCGAAGGTGGGCAGAAGAACAAACTCTGACCTAAATAATCAATATATATGATCGGAGCGTTGTTGATAAACCCATACAGATTCAGACCACCCCGCTCCCCAATCGGATCCCTAGATGGCCAAACAGGGAGACCCGACGCAGTTTCATAACTGTAACTGCTTCTTCCCTGAGTGCCTATGCGGCTTGCGAGTCGATTATTCCTGACGCCCTGCCCTACTCCACAAAAAAAATCCGCGACGCGGTTTTTTGGCCGTGTTGAGGTTTTGCTCGGGGCGTAAGCTGTATTTAGGGCAACCATTTCAGAAGATCGCTAACGATAGACACTGAAGGCGGCTAAAGAAAGGAAAACTCGTCCTACTCTTCTTCGACGATGAAGCCCATGCGGCGTTTCTTCGTCTTCTCTTCCGGCTCGTCGAGCAGGCACTCAATCGCATTGACCAGCGCGTTGATACTCTCGTCGTGACGATCCAGATGCTTCTCAACATCCATCAGCTTCAAGGCCAGCTTGCTGTTGCCGAGGATCGTTTCGCGCAGCCGAACGAAAGCGCGGACGATATAAACACTCATCGAGTTGGCTTGGTCGGAGTTCAGCACGTTGGCCGCCATAAGCGCCCCGTGCTCGGTGAACGCATACGGCAAAACAGGCGAGTATTTCAGGGTTTTGAGGTGGTCACAGTTTGTGACCACCTCTTGCTTTTCCTCTTTGGTCAGCTGGAAACGGAAGTCGGCGGGAACTTGCTCTCGTTGCGCTTGACCGCCTGATTGAAGGCTTCCCCGTAGCTGCTCAAAAACAAGGCGTGTTCCATCATCGAGACGACAATGGGGTCCGACAATAAATGGCGACAATAAATGGCTTGTAGAACGCAGACGACAGCCGGTGTTAGACTGCTTGCTCGGAACGTCACAACGGCTGTCGCCAATACTTACTACGATCTATAATTGATCAACGCAGGGATCAATAACTATCCGCAAATCGACTTGCCAAACTCACCTTCAAGTTAACACTACGTCGTAATCCGTTTCACCCGCCTCAACCGTTCACAAACTAAAGTCCTACTATGCGTTCCGCTCGTGGCTCAATTTACCAAATGAATGGCTATTTCCATCTGGAAAGCAGCCTGCAACCCGAACTAGGCCCATTTTCCCAAGAGGATGCGCAACGCCACTTCGAATGGATGAGAGCACTCGCCATCATCTGCGATCTAGAAATGATCTTTTGGCAATTTCACTCAACGGGCTTTGGGCTTTTACTACGAACTGATAAAAGCTACAGCTATTCGAATAAGGCACGTGGTAAGGCCTTAGCCACCTTAGACCAAAGTCGACTATCCCTACACTGTATCGAGCCAAAGAAGCATGCCCTACTACCAAGCGATCTAAAGCACTGGCAGCATTACGAAAATGCAAGAGGCCAAGTTTATTACTTTATCAAAAGCTTCAAACAACGCATCAGTTGTCACTATAATCAAAATCATCAGCGCACGGGTCGTATTTGGCAGGATCGATCCAAAATTTTTCTAGTGCCCAACACAATAAACGACCTACAAGAGGTCACGGCTTATATCCTCGCACGTCCTGAGATCGAAACTGGAATAGATCACTCCTCTTGGCCATCCATTTTCAATGTAATCGCAATGGACGATCCATTAGCCGCAAACGGCTTGGAGCACTTAGCAAAAAACAAGCGATCTCCCCAAAATTTGATTCAAAAACTTAGAGATCAGCAAAAAGACATCCTTTTAAAAGCAAAGACCAGAAAGCCAAAGCAGCAGAAGGGGCGTTCTCCAGAATGGCGCCCAGATTGCGAAAGTGGTGAGCGTAAGAATGCAGCAGTCCAGCCGCCAGCAGAAAAAAGTTATCAAGTAAGGAGGCAGAACGAGCGCAGGCACTTCCTAAACATGCTAAAACGTTTTAAGAACTTCCAGAAAAAGACCGGGCTGGAGCAGATCCCATGGGGCTACCCGGAAGATCTGCAACTGAGAACATGGGGCGCCCAAATACGCGGACGCTACCATTCGAACCGTTTATCCGGATGGCAACTAGAAGCCTTAAAAGATAGCCCACTACTTCAAGCTGTTTGTTCAACGAGTCCAAATTCTAAACCTATTCCAGCAAGCGATCAGTGATTATTATAGGACACCCATATCTTTAAAGAGCCAAAGCAAACGAATATAAACTGCCGTAAATCCCGAAGCCCATGGCCTAAAACTTGTCTTTACTCGGCAAATAAAGCTCCGGTTCTAGGGCTTACCTCGGCAACGGATATAGATCGGTGCCAATCACTACCGATTTGGTCCTCCTTTGCTGCCCCCGTTGAGCAAAACAGCCCTATGCGGCTTGTTTTCAGCCGTGGTAGAGCTTTTCTTTATTCTATAAGCGTTAATAAGCGCCTATAAGCGGTCTCCAGCTCTGCTGGATTCTCTTGCATTGCTAGTGTGGCACTCCGGCGTAGGGGGCAGAAGGGGTCATTTCGTGAATCTTTCAATAAACTTCTCATGATCTCCAGTGACCCAGTTTTTTTGCCAGTCCCTGGTAGATACCCCCGTCGAAGTCCACATGGGCTACGACGAAGCCCGCCGCGTCACCGTGACCGCCAAAGACGCCCGCACTGGCGACTCCGTCGAGCAGCAGTTTTCCAAAAACGGCGACTCCGATCTATCAGATACCTATCAGCGACTTCAGCAGGTGACGGTTAAGTATTAGAAAGTGAAGCACCCTCACTTTTGAGTCACTTCCAATAAACGCTCCATTTCGTGGCACATATATAGAGGCAAGGAGAGCAGATTGAACGAAACATTCTCCCCGTTTAAGTTCTGCTCTACGGCTTGCATACTAGGCACGTTCAGGTCAAAGCGGCACGCGGTCTGACAACGCTTCTCCAAGGCAAACTGAAAGAGGGACTTCAGGGTGCCACTCTTACCAGCCTTGACCTCAACTGGCACCACTTGCTGACCGACTTGAACCAAAAAATCGACCTCCGCATTGCGAGCACTCCCCTCGCGCAGCCAATAATATAAGTCCGGCTTGCGCTTCGGAGCCTCTCGAAAATACAGATGCTGCGCAATAAACTGCTCAGCAATCACACCCTCATTAATGAAGCGAGCATCCTTCATTTCATGTTCGCTGAGCTGCCTCAAATTGCAGATACGATTATACAACCCAATATCCAGACTATAGAGTTTAGAGGCTTTCGGATCAGACTGCGCCCCCAGCGGAACGCCAGCACCATGGGTATGCACAGCCTGCAAAACCAAGCCCGCCTGCAAGATTAACTCCACCGCCTGCTTGATTTCCCGCGACTGAGACTCTCGATCAATATTTACATACTTCACCTTCCGCCCCGTCCCTTGCCCTAGATAATCAATGATCTTCTGCAAGCGAACCAAAGCCTGGCCATGTGCGTATTTCGAAAAGTCATCCCGATAAGTTTGATAGATCGAATATTGGATATCAAAAATCGCCTCAAAATGGAGCTTTAAATACCCTGGAGCTTTAAATACCCTGTGTTATACAGACCTCAACCTCTCTATGTATGCAAATCAAAAAGGCTCCTTTCGATTTGCACTAAATTGGTTTCATTGAGGCGACAGTAACGTGCATTTCGCCATCGACAACTACGAGCGCAGCATCCGCTAGCATGGATTTTTGCTCGGGGTGCCGTTCTTTTTTCTTCTCTATCAGCAGATTTATATTTCAAGGTAACCGTAGATCGCTGAATTACTATCCCGCAAGAAAACAAGTCCTGCCTACGACCAATCTTCCACGATCAAGCCTGGAATCACCATAAAATGCTTGGTATTCAGAGTGGCTAACTTCAGCCCGTTCGCGAGGGCGGTCGCTCCGATCAGGAGATCGAATTCACCGACGCTGACGCCAGACCTTTGCAACTCGGCTTTGAGGCGCGCATACGTTTCGATGACTTTGCGATCCAAGGAAAGCACGATCAGTTTGTGCTTTAAAAAATCGTCGTATTCCGCCCAGAGACGCGCGGAGTTTTTCTTTTCCAGGCCGAAGAGTAATTCAGCCTCGCAAATCGATGAGATCGCCAACTTGCCATCGCCAAGCGCTGACCAGCGGCGAATCACCCCGGCCACCGGCTTACGACGTAGGCGCTGCGAATACACAGAGGTGTCGAGTAAGTGGGTGACCATTCCTTAATCAAGTGGATCGGGACGTGTGCCCGCCATGCGCTCAGGCAATTCAAAATCCGCATCGAGCGCACCGTATTTAGCCTGCGCCTCTTCGAGTGTATCCCAAACAGAGTTGGACTCCTCGGAATCGTCGATAGGCACAATTTTAACGATGGGTCGCCCTCGCCGGCTAATGACACACGGCTCCCCCGTCTCCGTGACCTTATTGCAAAGTTCAGATAGACGATTTTTAGCATCATAGAGAGCGAAGGTTTCCATACAGACCAATAACGAGCTAGATAGCTAGACTGTCAATCCCAAAAAAATGCGATTCTCGTCGAAGAAACAACCCACATCTATGGCGACGAGAGAAACCAGAATCCCACCTAGCCATCAAATTCACAGCTAGCAAAGAGCTTCCTTCAACTTAAACACTACTTAAAGCGTTAACTTATGGTCTTTATGAGTTACATAAAATGACACTTTAAGAGATTTGTTTGAGGCCACCCACTTGATCTACAGGTTGAAACCCTTCGGTTACGGCAAAGAAGTGCTTCGGGGAAAAAGTAAAGTTTACTTGGCCGATGCCGCGATACCAGGCTCCATTTTATTGATGGGACAAAAACTACGAAGTCGATCTAATCGCTGAAATCGGAGAGCGCATCGTGCCCTTTGAAGTCAAATACCAAGACAAGCCAATCAACGACAGCGACCTCAAGGGTTTGCGTATGTTCATGGAAGAGCGCGGCTTGGATCTCGGCTACGCAATCACCCGCAATCCCGAATCACTTTTCATCCGTCAGCCCCACTCGACACGCCAAGGCCACCTCAAGGAATTGATCAAAGGCCAGATCATAGGCATCCCCGCATGCCTCGCCTGCTACTGGCTTCTACCAAAGTTAATCAACGGGAAGCTTGAAGTCTAAGGTCAGAGCGCGCAGTTTTATCAAATGATCACCGCTGAACCACACCCGCCGATCGTTGAGGTAATCGTCGACATCGATTGTGAGTTACCGCCCGGAGTGAACCTTGCGGACTTGGAAACGTCCGCCCGCGATTCTCTTCGAGACGGGTATCCGCAATTGCAAAAGCGGTTGCTTCAACAGGTTCAGATCCGCCAGCAGGGCGACGCCGCACCCGAACATGAGCTTAGAGACGAAGGATTGGACACCTTGCTATTTCGTAGTGCTGACAACCGCCAACTGACTCAGTTCAGAAGGTCGGGCTACTCCTTCAATCGATTGGCTCCCTACGAAGGGATGGATCTTTACCTTCCAGAAATCGAGCGCACTTGGGCAAATTATCGCGCAATCGCACGCCCCCTGCGCGTCGGAAAAATCGGCCTTCGCACAATTAACCGAATCGCGTTACCACTCAATGCTGATCAAGGCCTAGATCTGGAGGCCTACCTCAAGACCGGCCCTCGACTGCCAACGGTAGCTGGGCGTGCGCTCAGTTTCAACGGATTCCTCAACCAACACCAGATTTTCGATGAGAGCACTGGCCATCAGGCGAGCATCGCACTGGCCGTTGAAGGCAAGAAAGAGGGGAAGCTGATCCTTCTCCTCGATATCGATGCGTTTGACCTGAAGCCCCAAGAAACGTTAGAATGGACAGAAATCGTCCAAGTGATTCACTCACTTCGAGACTTGAAAAACGAACTTTTCTTCAACATGTTAACAAAAGAATGTCTCAATCTTTATACCTGCCAATCGTAGCAACGAGCTTCATGGCCTTTAGCGGTTATGCCACGGCTCAGTCCGGCGTGTCCGACGAGGCGGTGCAGTTGAGCGATGACTTTGCCCGCCTCCATGCTCACCAAGAGAGCGCAGAATCACTATTCGGGCAGAAATCACAATTAATCTCCGATTTACGAGCAATCGCCGCAGACTGCGCACAGGACGATTGGGATGATTACGGAGCCAAGGCCGTGAGCAATACCGTGCTTCTTTGCGCCGAGGCATTCATCCGAGCTTTACCAGAATCGATCTCTGCTCCTGAGATCTCGGCTGAGCCGGACGGACAGGTTTCCTTTGATTGGCTGCCTTCCCGAACACGGACGTTCACCTTGAGCGTCAACTCGACGAACCGCTTGGCTTACGCTTGGATCGACGGAGCGAACAGAGGCAACGCCGCAGAGGTATTCGAGCGAGGAACCTTGCCCTCACGTCTGCTCAATGAACTCCAACACATCACAGCCGATGCCCCTGCCCTCCGGACTGCCTGAGATCGTGGCGAATGAGGAGCCGATTTCACGGTTCCTAACCAGCCGCAATCATTATAACACCACGGTTGTTAAACCATCGGCTTTTATTCCTAATCCGAAAGATGGGTGCCTATCGGTAGCGCGCCACAATGCGGAACCAATCGAAGAGTCCGAGCGTATGGCAAGAGAAGACTTCAATCTTCCAAAAGCCTCCGGCGTGGCACAGTTGGCCGCACTCACATTTCGCAAAGAAGGACTGGATTTCCGAGCCGATGACACACCCCAAAGACACGCCGACGTCATAGGATGGCCATGGAGAGAAGATGACCCCGAATATGGGAAATCCGAACGTAAATTGATTGCCGCAGCCTTGGCGCAGCAGGCTCAGCGCTTGATGTATCGCTGAATAGAGAAAAATAGAGAAAAAAAAGGGGTCAAACGTTTAAATTAAATGTTTGTGTATTCTACACTTTATTCTGGATGAGGTTGCTGACTCGGGAGGGGTGTCCCATATTAAGGCGCTTCGCGATCCAGCCGTTCTTCGCTGTGGTT
>Ga0306912_1000316_pt1 | contig 29545 bp, 27 predicted proteins | sample AntRauFillE10628_FD_190443 | JGI IMG/M metagenome (GOLD analysis project Ga0306912, IMG submission 190443) | Saline lake microbial communities from Rauer Islands, Antarctica - Metagenome Filla E10 #628 (v2) (version 2) | ecosystem: Environmental > Aquatic > Non-marine Saline and Alkaline >...
CCGCTTTACCAACAGTGGTGCATAAACCCCTTGATTTTTGAAAGTCAGAAGATACTCCATCACATAATTGTTGATAAAGTCGATTTTCTTACTGATTTCTGTTATTTTTACAGAACTGATTAGTTACCAATTTAGTTTTAGCGGGTACTTTATTGTTTAGTGTAAGCTCTTGCTTTGGTGAGTTTGCATTAGTTCGAAAAGTTTACAAATGGAACGATGGTGCTGTAAACTCTAAACCAGCAAAAACCTTACTTTTTTACGCCCTAAATGTCGTTCCAGTATACGAGTTCGCCGGAGCAGTTGATTTATTCATCTTTAACTTTATTGAATTCTGGACTGGTTCTAACCCAATGGCAATGGCACCCGGTGAAACGGAAGAAGGTCAAATGTCCATTGATGGTAAAGATTATACCGTAATGGCTAGTCTAAACAGATTTGATATTAAAGACTCTGAAGGAGAACTTGTAAAAAGTCTTGTTTTTAATCCCGAATCTAATACTTGGTCTAAAGTAGAAGACGCAAAGGAAACCCCTCTGGTTCAGTACATCAGTATTGACGGAAGTAATGAAGCATTAGTATTTCAAGACGGTGACGCAGTTGCCAGTTTTGATTTGTCAAAGCAGTATACTAGTTCAGAGGTTTCTAGCAAACTGCATGAATCAAGTTTAAGCGCTTGTAAATAAGCCAATCTCAATAATAAATAAGAAAAGCCCTGAGCGTCTCCGTTCAGGGCTTTTTTTATGATCTAAATCTGCTTTATTAGGCTTGTGGCTCTGCTGTTCCTGCAGCGGAAATCTTGCCAATTTCTTGGTCAATGGTCCAAAGACCTACACCGTCTTCGCCAATAATGTCGAATATTTCCAGGATTCGACGGGCCAGGCTTTCTTCTTCCCTTTGTTCGGTAACAAACCACTGTAAAAAGCTAAAGGTGCTAAAGTCTTTATTACTTAAGCTATGGTCAACTATTTCGTGAATAGACTTCGTTACATGGATTTCATGCTCTAAAACATCTTCAAATACTTCTCTTAGAGAAGAAAACTTATGCTTAATATTAGTTATTTCCGGTTGTAGCGCATGTCCACCTGCTTCATTAATATAACTAAACAGCTTCAACATATGTCCCCGTTCCTCGTCAGAATGGGTATACAAGAAATTAGAAGCATTAGCATAACCTTCTGTTTCGCACCATGAAGCCATACTAAGGTAAGAGGCAGAAGATTTTCCTTCTAAAACGATTTGTTCGTTAAGTAATTTTTCTACTTCGATGCTCAAAGAGCGTTTGCTATGACTGTGTTGTGACATTCTGTATTTTTAAATTTCAACAAAGGTAAGCACTAAGCCTTCTTAACAAACTCCGATTTTAAAGCCATTGCTCCAAAACCATCAATTTTGCAGTCAATATTGTGATCACCCTCCGTTAAACGAATGTTTTTCACTTTGGTCCCCGCTTTAATAGGAGCCGAGGCACCTTTCACGGGAAGGTTTTTCAGAACAAGCACGCTATCGCCGTCACGAAGGAGATTGCCATTAGCATCCTTAATTACTAAACCAGTTTCCTCCTCTACATCATTCGGGTTCCACTCATGGCCGCATGCTGGACAGACCAAAAGAGCATCCATGGGGTAAGCGTAAGTTGAATTACATTGAGGGCAAGGGGGAATTGAATCAGACATTGCTGTTGTTTTTGCAAAGGTAGAGCCTTGATGCGTCTACTGCCATAAGGATTCTGAATAAATCCTCGAGTATTATCTGAATTGACTCACAATACTTCGCAAAGACCCGATGCTAATTACAGGTTGAATCATTTAAGGTTAATTTAATCACTTTAATTCAAGGGCAAATTTCTAATTTCCCCGTCGGCAAAATTCGCCTAGAGTATGAGTAATAGGAAAGATCTGACTCAGGGCAGTATCGTTAAAAAGTTAGTCCAGCTGTCGCTTCCCATGATGTTGGGAATTATTAGCATGGTAGCTTTTAATCTTATTGACACTTTTTATGTTGGTCAACTGGGTAAGAAGGAGTTAGCAGCACTGAGCTTTACCTTTCCTGTAATTATGATTATCTTCAGTTTTATTCAGGGATTGGGGATTGGTGCCACCGCTTTAATATCCAAATCTATTGGTAGAAAAGACCGTAATAAAGCCGCGCGGGAAACCACCGATAGTATTGCTTTAACCATTTTAATAACAGGCTTCTTTGTTATTATAGGCCTCCTTACTTTAAAACCAACTTTTAGTCTATTAGGTGCCGACGCTGAAACCGCTGTTTTGGTAGAGGATTATATGAAAATATGGTATATCGCCCTTTTATTTGTTTCGGTTCCTTATGTGGGAAATAGCGCCATTCGTGCCACGGGAGACGCGCTTACACCGACTTTTATTATGCTATTTGCGGTGGTAATCAATGCTATTTTGGATCCCATCTTAATTTTTGGCTACCTCGGCGCTCCAGCCATGGGGCTAAAAGGAGCGGCTATTGCCACTGCCATCTCGCGTGGTTTAACCATGGTACTCTCTATTTATATCTTAATCCGACGCGAGAAGCTCATTACCTTCCATATGCCAGGTTGGGAGCTTATTAGCGGTTGTTGGAAAAGCATCCTAAATATTGCTGTTCCCTCTGGTTTAGCGCGACTTATTGTGCCCATTGCAACCGGGGTTATCACCACTATTATGGCTACTTATGGCGATTATGCGGTGGCTGCGTTTGGGGTAGGCAGTAGAATTGAGTTTTTAGCTTCTAGTATCCTCTTTGCCGTAGCAGCCTCAATCGGTCCCTTCGTGGGGCAAAATTTTGGTAGCCAAAAGCTTGATCGGGTAAAAGAAGCCGTCCGTATTAGTATCAGGTTTGCTTTTTTGTGGGGCTTATTTGCTTGGGGACTGTTGGCACTTTTTGCCAATGAAGTGGCAGCAATTTTTAACGATAATGCGCAAGTTTTAGCTACGATTCAAAGCTATTTGTGGATTGTACCGGCTGGTTATGGTTTACAAGGGGTGCTGAGCATTATTAACAGCCACCTAAACACCGTTAACAAACCCATGCAGGCTTCATTGATCATTGTTATTCAAATGCTGGTAATTGGTATCCCCATTATTTATCTAGGCAATCATTTAGCGGGAATAGAAGGAGTTTTCATTGCTTTGGCCATTACGTATGTTGCAGGCGGGCTCATGTCACTGCTGGTGAATAAGCAAATGATGAAGAAGTTTGTCTAAAAAATTATCGTCAACTAAATTTATTAAGCCATGAGTAAACGCGCTCTAAAAATATATCTTAAGGAACTTAAAAAGAATCAGTTAGAGGAGCAGATCATAGATTTGTACGAGCGTTTTGGCGAAGTAAAAACCTATTATGATTTCATCTTTAATCCGAAGGAGGATAAGCTGATTACGGAGGCTAAATTCAAAATTAACAAAGAGTACTTTCCACAAGGGCGACGCAAGCCCAAAGCACGTCGCAGTGTAGCACAGAAGTATTTTAAACACTTTTTGCAAATAGGCTTAGAAGAAGCTCTTTTGGCTGATTTAATGCTTTTTAACCTAGAAACGGCCCAGCAATTTAATCTGTCTAAACCACAAAAGGCCGAGGCCTTTTATAAAAGTATGGCAAACAGCTTCGTACAGGCCTTAGCCTTTATTAATTACCATGGTTTACCAAATGAGTTTGGCGAACGCCTCAATAACATTGTGATAGAGGCTAAAAGCCAAGATTGGTATAACTGGGAATTTCTGCTGGATAAGTTGGAGGAGGTGGAGTAGTGGGGTCTTCAGTTCAAGAGAGCAGACACTATTTACTTTTCTTATTTGCTAGGCATTAATTCTAAAAGTTGCTATTCCTTTATAAACTTCATCACTTTATCTCCCTGGTTTTTCAAACGGATAAAATAGAGTCCCGGCTTAAAGGCGGAGATATCGATTTCATTGAGCGCAGCAGTAGGCAAGCTTTTAAGTAAAATACCCGCGCTATTATACACTTGAATTTCATCTCGCCCAATATCAGACCTTAGTTCTAGCCAAATACTTTCCTTAGCGGGATTGGGATACAAGCCAAAGCTGCTTTTATTATTGCTTTCCTCAGAACCCAAGCTTCCACAGTCAATTACCACAGGAGCGGAAATAGTGGTGTCGAAAGGGCAAGTCGCGGTAGTGTCCACTGTCTTACAGATGTACATTCCTTGACTTATTATTAGTAAGGTATCTTGATTAGTCGCGGCGCTAAGAAGCTGACCATCTTTATACCAGAGGACCAAGCTAGAGTCGGGCAGGCTGCTATTAATATGCTTGGCAATAAAAAGGGCCGTATCACCTTGGCAGGGATCACCACCCCAAGCGGCATCGAAAAAATAGCCCGACCAAGGCGGATTAGCGGTGAATGTGGCCGAGAGTTCAGAGCAGCCGTTCACCTCGCTCATTACCGAGAAAGACATGCTACTATAAGCTTGATAATTGGCTAAATAGCGCTTGGTTTCGGGAATGGCTTGTCCCTGAGCAAACCACTGGTAACTATCGGCTGGCTCAGTCCACAGCGTATCATAATTGCAAAGCTGGGAGCTGGTAATACTAACAGTAGGGGTGTGGCTACAAAATTGAATTATAGTGTCGGAAATACTGCTGTGCAGACCTTGTAGGTTGCAGATCGTAGAAGTTAGGCTAACCGTATAAGTGCCATTGACAGAGTAGGAGTGAATAGGAAAAGGCTGAGAAGCGGTGTTACCATCACCGAAATCCCAGTCATAGCTTTGGCCAAAAACAGGGCTAAGGGGATTAAACTGAACTTGATTAATTCCCGCAGCAATACTATAGCGAAAGTCAGATTGAGGAAGCTCTTGAAAATCCCATTTAACTAAGCTGTCAAAGACTTCAGTTTTAGCGGCACTACGAATGGTGGCGGCATCATTGGCGTTCAGGCCAAAATTGAAAGTAATGGAACTGGGATCTTTTTTAAAAATTGCGGTATAAAAACTACAGGCCGCCGCATAGGAACCCGCGGCCGAGGGATGGCTCTCATCAGCTTGGTAAAGCTCAATAGTTGGGTTATTTTGTCTAAGATTACGCCATACCACCGAAACAGGGGAGACCTCGGCATTAATATTATCGGCCAAGTCGAGGTAATTATGCCGTAAAGCACTGTCCATGCCTAAATAAGTGCACATCACCGGAAATGAGGGGCAACTGTTTACATCGCCGTTTTTCCGACCCCAAGTCATGTAAAACATAGGCACCGCACAAGGATTATGCAGTTTAATAGAATCAAATAAGCGCTGAGCGCCTTGCTTAAATTTGGAGCTATTGGTAATGGGTCTTTGACTTTGTTCTTGCATCACCACATAATCCCAATTGCCGAGGGCTATTTTAGCAGTGGATATTACATTCTGGCTATGGCCTTCCAAGGTATAGCCACCGGGAGTATTACTGTCAAAGATCAGTGTATCTCCCGCCGAAAGAGTGACATCCTTTACCAACTGCGGTAAATTATTGCCAGCGGTATAAGAGTTCCCTAAAAATAAGACTTTACGAGTGCTCTGGGCGGCGCTGTTACTGACAGCCAGCAAAAGGAGGTAAAAAATTAGGTAAAAAAAACGGTGCATACCGAAAGTATTTTGAGAATGTTTTTGAACTCTGTGAGCTTCTTATCTAGATTAACGCAGTATTTTTTTCAAAGTTAGGTAATACCAATTTGGTTGAAGGATTAATGGGTTAACCGATAATTGAAGAGGATTTAAAACTGTCTTTAATACTGCGCAATACGAGTTTTATTTTCTTAGCTAAACCTGTGCGTCAAATTTTCAAGGAAAGCTTGCACTAAATCGTACAACAAAAACCTGATGATAGTTTCGAGCGATATAATCCGCTTATGGCAAATTTATAGTGGTAATTCGAGAATGTGATTCGAAATCTCCTTATCATAATATAGTTCGATATAATCCGCCTGTGGGCAGATTTATATCTGATATTATGCTAAATACTCGCTTTACTCGTATTACGGAGATTCCTTATTTTACCCTATAATGTACTGCATTATGTAAATATAGCTTTGGATTCAGGCGGAGCAGAGCGGAGACTGAAAGCAGGGGCTTGCCAAAAAGGCTGTACGGCAACATCTTCTGTCAAACGAATTTCCCTATAACCAAAAACTAAATTAATTTCAATTTTTTTATTGCTTTAGGCGCGGGCTTCCTATCACGAATTAAAAGGGGAGAGGCAGGAAGGCGGTTTTAGGAGCGGAGCGAACTTTAACGGCCTGACGGGTAGTATTCAAAGTTATCCCTCATGGGCAAGGTTACTCATCTGTAAAATCTGAGATACATTTGCTTGGTAAAATATCTAATCCTCTATTTTGATGAAAGATGAAATCTGATCAAACGGAAGTTTGTGCTATTTGTGGTGAACAAAAGGAGTGTACTCGTGATCATATACCACCCAAAGGTGTCTTTTTGAAACCAAGACCAAAGAATCTTGTTACTGTTCCCGCCTGCCACGATTGTAATAATGGCAGTTCGCAATACGATGAAAAGTTTAAAATGTATTTGGCGTTGCACGTTGCAATGCACAGTAAAAAAGGAGAGAAATTTTTCAAAAATGCACTTAAAACCTTCCGGCACAATCAAAAATTAAGAAAACAGATTCTTGGCAATATAGAGCCCATAGAATTTAAGACCCCAAGAGGGGTGTCCTTAGGCGAGGGGGCTTTGGTGCTATGGGATAGTGAGGCCCATGATCGGATAATTGAAAGAACAATCAGAGGGTTGTATTATCACCACTATGGTAAGGTTTTAGCAAAAAGAGCTGATATTTCTGTCCATTGGCATAAAGCACTGCCAGAAGGCTTACAAGAGTTTGCTTTAGATAAGAACTGGATGGGAGAGGATGAATTTATATATCTCCATAGCGAAGCAGAGGATTCCCCATTATCCACTCTATGGATTTTTCAATTTTATAACTCTCACTGGGCATCGGGAGTGACAATTGCTAAAAAACTTCAGCAATCAGTAAGTAATTAAGTCCCGCTCATATATTTCAAACAAGATTACCCCTCTTTCCAGGAGTGAGAATTTCCGTTTACTGTGGGCGGGGCTTTCCTGTAATGGAACTAAGAGTGGTAAGTAAAAGACGATATTACGGAGCGGAGAGCACTTCAACGTCTTGACGATATTTCCAGAATTTACACCGCTTTTTACACTTTTCAAAACTGCCACCAATTTTGTAGGTGATTTCCGTAAAATTAACTTAGCCGTCTTCAAGGCTGACTTTCAGCGACTTTGACTGCAAGTTCATTAAGAATTTCCCTGCTAATTTTTTGGATTTCCAAATCGTGTTTTGTACGTTGAGCCAAATTATTTAAAGATTCAACTATAACACAGTATTATTCTATGTTCTTTTACTCCTCTGCCAAGCTCATTTTTTCTTTCAAGAATTTGGCATTACCAAAATTTCTTATTGTCGCTATTTTTTTACTCTCTAATTCTGCGTTTTCTCAGGATCCAATTCGTGAGGCAAACCTACAATTGAGGCATTTCTTTCAATACACCTATTTAGCCTCACCTGCACCACCTACTGATTTTCTCTATGACCTATCCACCAAACTGACCGACTCCGTTTACTATACTCACTTAAGTGAGGATACTATTCATGTAGGCTCTGAGTTAGCACCGGGTCTATACAATCTTACAGTTGTAGCTGGTGGCGAATCCTTTGAAGAGAAACTGATTATTAAATAAAAGATCACATTATGAAAACGATGTTCACTTACATAACACTGGCTTTAGTTTTAGCCAGTTGTAGCAAAACAATGGATAATTACGGCCCCTATACTATAAGCGGCACCCTGCTCAACAATTGTGAAGACCAGGAGCCAGTGGCCAATACAGAGCTCTACTTTTTAGTGGACTGGGAAGCACCCGATGAGGAGCGGATAGCCAGCACCGATGCCAATGGTAATTTTAAGTACACTTTTGATGGCCCTCCCAATAACGAATCCGTTATTGGGGGCACCATCCGCCTGACCAATGAAAAGGTAGTGCTGGCGGGTATTCCGAATTCTTCCTTTAATAAGGATATGGACGCAGGCACAATCTATGTAAACACTCCCCAGGAAGCGGAAATTACTTTCCGCGTTCAGGGTGAGGGATTTACAGATCAGGATACTTTAATTGTCGGTATCGTATGGCACCCCGATATGAGGCGGGTATCTAATTTTAGGGTACCGGGCCCTTTTGACAGTGAGGTAACCATTGTTGAAAAAGACTGGAAAAGATATGCCAGTTCAGGAGTGCAAACTATGCCCAATCCTTTTAAAACCCCACACCCTTACACCCGTAGGCTTAATGGCACATTTGGTACAAAATGCCATTGGCAGTTGAGAAGAGATGGGTCGGTTCTCCAGGAAAATAATGAGCAAATTCTATTGGATGACTGCGAAACTATTGGTGAAATAGAGATCAATCCCAATGATGGGTACGAGGACTAACCGAAAGTAAAAGTAAATAGAACTTCTATCTCAGGAATGATGAAACAAGTTTGGAAACTATTAATATTAGTAGGGTGGGCTGTGACGAATGTCACAGCCCAATCCTCTAATTGTGCCTTCACTGCCCCCTACTCCGAAAACTTTGATGGTAGTACTTGGGTAAATGCCACGGGATCTGGAACTTCATTTAACTGGCCTAATCAGGTTGACAGTTGCTGGAGCAGGCCGAGTGGGTTCAATCATTTTGGGCCACGCAACGGTGTCACCGGATCAAGTCCCTCTACTGGCCCTACATCTGATGTTTCGGGGAGCGGAAACTTTCTTTTGTTGGAAAGCTCATGGGGAGCGGACTCTGGGGAGATTAATTCTCCCAACATTTTTATTCCTAACACTTTACCCAATCCTCACTTAAAATTTCATTATCACATGGCTGGGGTGCATATTGATTCTCTGGTGGTAATGGTGGATTCGGGTTCAGGCTTTCATTCCATTCATAGTTTGGTTGGTGAACAGCAGTTTTCGCACAACGGTGATTGGTTAGTTGCTACGGCTGATTTATCCGCCTATTCCGGGGACACCTTACAGATTAAGTTTAAAGGATACTATCATGGCTATACAGCCGATATTTCCATAGATGAAGTTTCAGTAGAAAGCCTGACCTGTGGGCAGACAAAAGGCTTAAGCATTGCTACTACTTATAAGCATTCCCTACAACTCAATTGGGAGGTCGGTACGGCAACAAACTGGCAAGTAGAATATGGTCCAGCCGGCTTCAGCCCGGGTAATGGCACCCGCCTCACAGCCGGTACCAACTCCTTTACTGTTTCAGGCCTGAGCACATCCGTTACTTATGATTTTTATGTCCGGGATAGTTGTGGAGTAGGGGATGTCGGATTTTGGTCATCACCCGTAAGAGGTGGAATTTTGTGCGACACTATAATTGTGGCTCCTTGGAAAGAGGATTTTGATGGCCCTTACTGGCAGGGTGGGATTGGTGCTTTCAATTTTGATAATTTAATTGATCAGTGCTGGACGCGGCCCGGTGTGTACAATGGGCACTTTGGTACACAGGGAGGGTCGACAATTGGTGGTGCAACCGGCCCAAATAATGATGTTTCCGGAAATGGCAACTATATCTATTCTGATGGTACAGCGGATGGCCAGGTAACCGGGCAGATTAACAGCCCATTGGTTTATATCCCCGACACTATGTACAACCCACAGTTGAAATTCAATTATCACATGTATGGGGCTGACATCCAGAACTTCAGAATACGAATTGATAGCGGCACAGGCTTTTTACCTGCCAGCTTCATTTTATTAAATCAGCAACAAACCAGTTCGGGCAGTGCCTGGAAAACAGATTCTATTTCGCTAAATGATTTTTTGGGAGACACCATTCAGATAAGATTTATCGGGCAAAGTGACGGAATATTTGGCGATATAGCCCTGGATGAAGTTGAAGTGATGCCGGATTCCAGCTCGTTTTGCCCGGAACCGGATAGTGTTTCCATCACAAACATTGGCAGTAAGTCGGCTACAGTAAATTGGGTATCGGGTGCTGGCGTGTCTGATGTAGAAGTGGTTTTACTGGGACAAGCGCAAGGTGCGGGAAACCTAATACCCAGTGTAACCCCTCCGCTTAACCTAACTAACCTGGTACCCGATACTACTTATGTAGTGTACATCACTGACAGTTGTTCGGCTGTAGCATTGAGTAAGCCGGTGACCGACACTTTTACAACTGCACCGTGCCCACAGTTGAGAATGAGCTTTTCGCACGCCAATAATTTATTTAACGTTAATTTCAATTCTTCAGCTACGGTAAATGCAGATAGCTTGTATTGGGATTTTGGCGATGGAAATAATTCCTCTCAACCCAATCCAAACCACAGCTATCAAAGCGCAGGAAGTTACGTAGTGAGTTTAGCGGGTTTTAATGTTTGCGATTCATTGCAGACATTCACAGATACCATTCAGGTTTGTGATTCCCTTATTGCAGATTTCTCAGTGAATAGGATAGGGGATTCGGTTGTTGTTACTTCAACCGGTTCAGGTGGGGCCATTGGTTACCATTGGGATTTTGATGGTGTTTCTGATACATCCGGTGTGTCAACCAACCACCAATTTGCTACACCAGGGCTTAAGTCGATAAGTCTAACGACTTTTAACCTTTGTGGCGATACGGCAAGCATTAGCAAACAGGTTAAGGTTTGTGTTTTGCCAGAGGCAAATTGGAGTTATAACATAATTATTACCAACGCTGCAGGGATGGAGGTGCAATTTGATGGTTCTACTTCAAAAAATGCGAGTAGCTATGAATGGGATTTTGGTGATGGCAATGACACTACAGGTACTGCCACACCAAAGCACATCTACACTACAGCAAGTTTGAGCTACACGGTTACTCTGGTGGTTACCAATAGCTGTGGAGACCGTGATACCCTGGCCGGCATGCTACGAGATTTTTCGGTAGGTGAAACTGGAGCATTAGCTGGGGTAAAGGTTTACCCAAACCCGGTAAAAGATGTGCTGATAATTCATTCATCTTTACAAGATATTTTAGAGTTAAAGCTTTTTAACTCCTCCGGGCAACTCATCCTCGAATCTGTATTAAAAGGTGGGGAAAACAAGCTTCCTGTAAGCGGCCTGCCTCAAGGAGACTATATCTTTTTGATATCCAATCCAGAAACAGGAGAGACTAAAACCCAAGTGATCTTAAAGGGATCCTAAGCATGGCAAAATTGCAACCCTGGCGAGGAAATAGTTTTGTCTTTTACAAAAACATGCTCGTGAGGTCATCGGCCTCATTTATGAAAGGCCGGTTTTCAAAGTAAAGCCTTAGTGAGACCACGCTGTGGCGGGACCGAACTTGGCTTTACAAAGAAAATAAGGCCTTGAAGAAATGGAGCCTTGAACTTTTACTCATGGCCTTATTATTATTTTTTGGTGTTCGTGAGGCCGCTTCGCTTAGTGGGTTCGTTTTGGTTCAAGTCGGAGGCATAGCCAAAGATCCCGCCACAGCGGGGCCAAAATGAAGAGGAAAGAAGATAAACGAGCATGTCTGAATTTCGGAAGTTGTAGTTGAAAGCGAATCCTAAAAATGTTTCTACCTGAACGAAATTCTGTAAGAGCAAATGTGCCGCAGTGAAGCGAGGCTTATTTGCTCGTGGAAACGAAAACCGCGCGTTGGCAAAAAAATGAAAACTTAATGGCTTTCGAAGCTGAGGCTAAGTCAGCCGTTTTGGCAAATGCGGCTATTTCTACATAATGGCTAATTATAGGAAAAACCCGGAGACGAATTTAGTTTCTAAACTCGCGGAGACGCACTTCGACAGGCTCAGTGTGACATTTAATATGTTTCGGAGACGAATTTCTATTTGGGCGTTAGCCTGGAGGCCCGATAGCAAATCGGGCCGGAGACATAATATCATTATAGGAAAACTTTGGCGTGTGTGCCAGGAGTACGTAAATACGGTTCGGAGCACAATTATCCTTATTTGACAAAACTTGTGAGTTTTTCCTATAATTAATATTATGTCAAGTAGTATTTTGATTAACAAGGGGAACACATCCCCCTCGTTAATCTTTCTATTCTGGTTCTGCTGCTAAAGCTTTCGCCTTACCATACATTTTTAAAGCACGGTATACTTGCATTAATGCATTCTTCACCTGCGGATCGGTAGGATTACTTTTACGCGCTTTTTCTAAATAAGGTAAAGCCGCAGCAAAAACTGCTTTCTGCTCCTTTTCTAATGCCTTATACTTTGTGGTAGCGTTTAAAGGTAACTCATTCATTTTCTTACCAATGGCATTTGCACTATCAATATAAATAATACTGGTCATATAAAGTGCATCTGAATAAGTGCTATCAATTTCTAAAGCTGATTGATAAGCTTCAATTGCAGCTGCTAAACGATTCAATTCTGTCTGCAGAATAACCCCTTTGTTGTAATACATTACTACGTTTTTAGGATCCTGTGCAATGGCTTCATCTAAATTAGCTAGCGCCTTGTCATATTGCTTATTATCAAAGAAAATCTGTAACTCCGCCTTTAAAAGCGCGGTGTTTTCTGGAAATTTAGCGCGACCTTCTTCAATTGTCTTGGCATACATCTCTTTGTTATCTGTCTTAGAATAGAGATAAATTAAAGACTGGTAAAGACTCGCACGGATGTCCCCTTCTACCATTGGGTCTTTAAACTTCTCAATTTTCACCATTCTCTCCATCTGACCTTTCGAAGGGAAAATGGCTGTATCACCGGTTTCAACATCAACCGCTTTAAAGGTCACCCCTTTGTAGCCCATCTCAATTAACTGATTGTAGATGTCAATCGACTCTTGAAGCATTTCACCACTCTGCGCCATAATAGCCGCATTAAAAAGCATATTGGTATCGATCATGCCAATAGCAGGATTCTTCTTCAACTCGTAAGTCTTCATAAAATCATCATAAGCATCTTTCCAACGCTTCTCTCTATTGGCCTCAATTCCTCTACGCGCGATATCGTTCGCAAGAACTTGAAATTGCTGTTGGGCTTCTTCCGTATAACGATCACGTCCGCTTTCTTCTTCCAACTTCAAGAGCTTTTCATAACCCACTAAAGATTTATCTAAAGCGTTGGCATCCATTGCTTGAATTGCGGCGTCATCACTAGTGCTTACGCGATAGTTGATTTTGCCTTGGTAGAAATAAAACTTAGCTAAGTCTTTCGTTTTAATCTCAGAAAGAGGTTTGCCAGCAATTATCTTTTCTGCTTCATCAATATACTCCTTGGCTGTTTTTACGTCGTTATTACGATCAATCGCAATTACAGCACTAGAGATAATTGGCTTTTCCTGGGCCCACATTGCAGTGCTTAAAACAAGTGAGGATAATAAAAGTATTTTCTTCATCAGTATTGTTCTTTGTTATGCAAATCTAAGATTTCTAACTTTCTGTTCCTCTATTAAGGTTAATTTTAATGTGTCCCCTATCTTTGTGACTTAATAATTTTCAAAAATTTCAAACTCTCGAAATATGAAATGGGATTTCCAAACCGTAGGCTTTAGCGCCACAGATGAATTAGTTGATTACACGCGTGAAAAAACCGAAGGCTTACTAAAATTTTACGATCAGATAGTAGGTGCTGAAGTGTACCTTAAATTAGTTCAAAACGATAAAAACAATACCAAAACAGCAGAGATCAAACTCAATATTCCGGGTAATGATATCTACGCTGACAGTCAAACCGAATCTTTCGAAAAGTCTGTAAATGAGTCAATTGAAAAGTTAAAAAGTCAGATTCGTAAGTTGAAGACCAAAATGAATCAACGCTAACAAAACATCCATCTTTAGCAGCACCAATGAAATCGTTTCTATGAAAATAGTTTTTGCTGCTAAAGATGGCTTTGATTACAACCGCGTCCGTGTTCTACGCGCTGGTTTAGAGAGTATCCCCGCAGTGGAGCTGATACTCTATAAAATTCCTCAGAGAAATAAGACTGCCGGTGCGGAGTTAAAAAAGCTTACACAAGATGCCGCTGCCGTTTATGTGCCGCCTTTTCGTCACCGTGATCTCGGTTTTGTGCGAAAATATAGCGCTGCTCCCGTCGTTTTTGACCCGCTTATCTCGCGCTACCTCACTAAAGTGGTAGATTATAAGCAATATCATAAAGCAGCACAAAAGTGGTTTATTGATTTTCGTGACTTTCGTAATTGTGACCTTTTAGTAGCGGATACCAGCGAGCATTTAGCTTACTTCCAACGCACTTTTTTGATTCCTAAAAAGCTTCCTAGCCTAGTTTTACCCGTAGGTGCAAACACCGAAAGCTTTAATGTCTCCTCTTTAAAAGTGAGGGACGCCTCTACTCCATTTAAAATTGGTTTTTACGGCAGTTTTGTGCCTTTGCAGGGAACCATCAAAATAATAAAATGTGCTGCTTTGCTTGCGCAGATGGGGCTTTCGGTAGAATTTGAAATTATAGGAACAGGGCATCAATACCAAGATGCTTTAGACCTTAGTGCGAAATTGCAGCTAAGCAATATTAATTTCCGTGGTTGGCTCAAATACGATGATCTAGCGGAAGCGATAAGTGATTTTGACTTATGCTTGGGTATTTTTGGGGACTCTTTAAAAGCGGACTTGGTCATTCCCAATAAAATTTACCACTATGCTGCTATGGGGAAGGCAATCCTAACTAAAGACAGTCCTAGTATGCGTCATCACTTTCAGGATGAAGAAAATATCTTCCTCTGCTCTACCGAGCCGGCGCAAATGGCCCAAAAGATTAAATCATTACTAGAGCGTCCGGAAGACTTATCTGCCGTAGCAAAAAAAGCGCGCCAGCTAATGGAAGAAAAGTATTCTCACAAAGTACTGGCGCACAGTTTTGTAGAAGCAATTAAAGCGCTCTAGTTATTTAAATACTTTAGCTAAATCAGGTTTAAAGTACTGATCACTTTTTAAAACCTTTCCGTCTTCGCGGTAAATCGGCTGCCCGTCTTTATCTAACTTACTCATGTTACTGCGCTGAATTTCTTCAAAAACCTCTTCAATTTTATGCTGCATTCCGTGACTAAGAATGGTACCGCATAATATGTAAAGCATATCGCCCAAGGCATCAGCAACTTCAATTAAATCACCCTGTTCGGCGGCTTCCAAATACTCCTCATTCTCTTCGCGCATCAGCTTATAGCGTAACATAATAGTATCGCGCGAAAGCTCTGCCGTGGGGCTGTGTTTATTGGTAATACCAAAAGAATCGTGGAATTTCTCCACCGCTGCTATCTGTTTCTTCATAAGGAGTGTAAATTTGCCGTGAATATAGAAAAGCTATGATGGAAAATATTACCACTGGTCACTGGATTTTTGCAGGCATTTTTATGACCCTCTTTATCGGCTACCTTTTGTGGGGATACCGCAAAGATTTAAAGCTCCATAAACTGCACTACAGCGGGAGTTTCTATGTTTTAGGTGGGATTATCGTAATTATCTTTCTCTTTTACGTTTTCGGTCGCTTAATCTAAAGTTTTATTAAGGTAAACCGTTTTAATATTTACGAATGAATGGGCGCCGTCTTGCGCTAATTCGCGACCATAACCCGAATCCTTAATACCACCAAAAGGCAGGCGGGGATCACTTTTCACCAATTCATTAATAAATACCGCCCCCTCGTGTAGCTCTTGCACTAACTTTAAAAGAGCATCAGTGTCATTACCTATCAGGCTGCAGCCCAAGCCATAGTTGTTTGCATTGCTTAAACTAACTGCTTCTTCGGTGCTTTTAAAGGGCATCACGGCAGCCATAGGACCAAAAACTTCTTCTTTAAAAACAGGCATTTCGGGACTAACATCCGCCAAAATTGTTGGTGAAAAGAAGTTCTCATCTCTGTCTCCACCGGTAATCAAGCGCGCTCCCATTTGCATAGAAGTCTTAAACTGATTCTGTATCGTATCGCATAGATCCGGACGAGCAAGTGGGCCAATTTTCGTTTCTTCCGCTAGGGGGTCACCCATTTTATAGGTTTCAAACTCTTTCTTCAGAGCCGCTAGAAAATCTTCGTATATATCAGCATGCACTAAAAAGCGCTTGGCCGCAATACAACTCTGTCCCGCATTAAGCAAGCGGGCCTGCGCAGCCAGTTTAGCGGCTTTATTTACATCGGCGTCGGCCATTACAATAAATGCATTGGAACCACCTAGTTCTAAAACTTGGCGCTTTAAGGCTCTTCCTGCGGTTTCTGCTACAGCAGACCCAGCTTGGGTACTTCCGGTTAAACTGATGCCCGCAATGGTATCTTGTTCAATTAAGAAAGCAATGTCCTCATTATTGGCAAATACATTTTGAAAGCTAGCCTCTGGTAAATCAATGGAACTCATCAACTTCTCAATCGCCAAGGCACTCTGCGGACAGTTAGGAGCATGTTTTAATAAAACTGCGTTTCCTGCTAATAAGGTTGGCACGGCAAATCGGAATACTTGCCAGAAAGGAAAGTTCCAAGGCATTATACCGAGAATTACACCCAAAGGAGCGTAGCTAATAAAGCTCTTATCGGCATCAGACTCTAAGGTTTTATCGCCTAAAAAGTCCTCAATATTTTCAGCGTAATACTCACACAACCAAGCACACTTTTCAATCTCTGCTTTAGATTCGGACAATATTTTACCCATTTCTATGGTAATAGTTTCGGCTAAGTCGTCTTTTTGCTCTCTCAGCAGTTGCGCTAGCATTTCTATTGCTTTTTTCCTCTGCTTTAAATCCTGTTTCTTTAATTCGGTAAAGGCGTTGTTTGCTTTCGCAAGATGCGTCATTACCATGGGTCTCTCCATTAAAGGAAACTCAGTTAAGTGATGTTGATTATAAGGATTTAAGCTACGATATACGACCATCTTTGAAGATTATTTTTTTGGATTCCCCTGAATATATAAAGTTTACCTGATACTGCAAACTTAATGGCCCTAAAAGCTCTAAAAATCCTCCTTTATACTCAGAAATTCCTTTTAAATGGGGTAAATCACCTAAATCATCCAAAATATAATAGCTTAGAAGCTTCCCTTCTACTACCTCTTTCTTCTCTTGCAAAGTAATATCACAAGTTTGACCTTGATAATTAACATCCCGCAAAAGGATATCTCGCAGAGCCTCTTTATTTTTTGGTATAGCCTCGTAATCTTCAATATCGTAATTAGGCCAAGTCTTGCTGGCAATTATAATAAAGGCCTGAATAAGGTTATGCATTATTAGATTACGTGCTTGGTTTCGCACTGGATCATCAGGAAAAGCTCCGGCTTCCAATAAAATGCAAGGGATTCCGGCCGCCATAAGATTGTCGCCCACAGCACGCGGATAAAATTCATCGCTATACCTTCCAAAATGATCATTTAAACTCCCCGCAGTATTGGCGTGCATCGCTGCTATAAGCTGCATAGCTTTAACGCGAATGTCACTTTTACTGCGCTTTTCATCGGGAGAAGGCGCCAAATAACTAAGGGTAGCGCAATTTCGTTCTGGTCCTATGGAAAATATACTGCGCTGATCGTGCAGGTTAAAGGCCCAGTCTGGCTCTATGTCTTTTAGTAGTTGAAAAAAAGCACGCATCTCAACGGACTGTTGCTTTGCCGCATCGCGGTTCATATCTACTAAATTGGCATTGCGGCGCGTGAATCGCTTGGCACCATCTGGGTTGAGCATGGGAATAAAAGTAATGCTCAATCTTTCGCTTAGCCCTTCCACACTAGCATGCTCTTCTAGCTTTAGCTGATGGAAAAATTCAATAATATCAATTAGAGATAAAGTAGCAGTTGCCTCATCGCCGTGCATTTGCGACCAGAGAACAATTTTGGCCGGGCCCTTCCCCCACTGTAAGTACCGCAAGGGACTATTCTCTTCACTTTTACCGAACTCTACCAGCTTAAAGTCCTCATAATTAGACCACTTTTTGAAGTATGGCTCTAAGTCTTTTGGTGCTAACCACGGCCCTTTAATTTCCTCTTGCCAAGATCGATTGTGTAGTTCCGTTAGCATAGTCTATCTCTATTTTAAATGCTCAATACCTGAATGCCTTACAAATAACGCGATTAAGTTTAAGTTAAGGACTAAGAAAAGCAGCTTTTAAGACTTAACTTTGGCCCTTTAAAAATAAAATTGATGAATAAATACGCTTTAATTTTCACTTTAGGCATATTGTCCTTAAGTGCTATTTCACAAGATGTTAAGGTTATTAATGGCCCTGTTTTAGGTTATGCTGAAATGCGCGAAGCAATTATTTGGCTTCAGTTATCCAAGTCTGGGTCAGCCTATGCCATTTACGACGATTTAAGCACCGAGAAGGAGGAAGAATACCGCAGTGAAACGGTTAGCACCTCCCCTTCCGTGGCTAATACCCTTAAGCTGCGCTTTACAGAAGTTGAGCCCGGAAGAAAGTATAGTTATCACCTCTATGTAAATGAACAAATACAAGATTTTGACTTCCCCTTAGAGTTTGAAACCGAGCCCCTGTGGGATTACCGCAGCGAACCCCCTAGCTTTAGTTTCGCTACAGGCAGCTGTATTTATGTAAATGAAAGCGAGTATGATCGCCCAGGGCGACCTTATGGGGGTGAATACGGCATTTTTGAAGTAATGGAAAAAATGCAACCCGACGCTTTACTTTGGTTAGGCGACAATACTTATTTACGTGAGGCTGATTATTTTACCCGTACCGGCTATTTAAAGCGCTATACTCACAGTCGTGCGGTGCCCGCTTTGCAATCGTTAATGGCGGGGGCGAATAATTATGCTATTTGGGATGATCACGATTTCGGACCGAATGATGCCAGTGGCTCTTGGATTCACCGCGACTTGGCTTTAGAAGTGTTTAAGCTCTTCTGGCCTAATCCTAGCTTCGGCTACCGCGATATGCCTAGCACTTTTAGCGCTTTTAATTACCGTGACTGTGATTTTATAATGATGGACAACCGCTTTTATCGTACTGAGGTGGACAGCAAAGGGGAAGGTCAAATATTTGGTAAAAAGCAAGTAGATCTCATGATAGACCTTCTAAAACAGAGTCGTGCACCCTTTAAATTTGTCTTAAGCGGCGGACAATTGCTGAATACCGCTAAGGTTTATGAAAATCATAGCAATTACGCTGCGGAGAGAGCCTATATCATTAAGCGCATCAAAGAAGAGAATATTAAAAACGTGGTTTTCCTTACGGGAGATCGCCATCACAGTGAATATTCGCGCTTAAAATTAAGCAATGGTAATACTATTCACGATTTTACAATCTCTCCTTTAACCAGTTCTGCCAACAGCAATGTAAATGAGCAAAATGATTTACAGGTTGAGGGTAGTTTAATTCAAGAGCGGAATTTTGCCATTGCTAAAATAACTGGACCTCGCAAAGCACGCGTTCTAAGCTTTAGTTTCTATTCTAACACGGGAGAGCTACTTGAAAACTACACTATTTTAGAATAAACATTTATAAATTATATTTTATAACTTATTACTCCTCAGGTATTTATTTAGTTTGCTTTAAACCAAATATGCAACTAGAGTAAAAATATATCTTTCACATTTCTAAAGGGTTTGTTACTTTTGTATAACAAACCCTTTTTTTATGGATCCCATTGCCGAAAGAATACGCGAGATTATTGATTTCACTGGGCTTAGCAATAAAGACTTTGCTGATTCTATTGATGTAGCCCCCGCGATTATCAGTCACATACTAAGTGGAAGGAACAAAGCCTCACTCCACATTGTACAACAAATTACAAATGTATATACAAATGTTAATTTGGCCTACTTATTAAACGGTGAAGGCAGCTTAATTAAGAATAGGAACGTTAGTAAGTCCGACCCTAGCGCTTATGATGAGGGAGTTAGAAGAGTTGCCGCTCCCACTGGCGCTCCTCTGCCTAAAAGGGAAGAAGAGAGGCCGGAACCTGAAATAAACAAGGAATCAGCTCCAGCTAAAGCGCAGGGAGAGGACCGGTTAACAAATGTATATACAAATGTTAATCAGAAGGAAGGACCTACGATTGAAAGGGTGATTATCTTCTACTCCGATAAAAGCATGGAAGAGTATAAACCTTAGACTTCTCTTTTCAATTTGGAAAAATGCTTCTACAGTCATTAGGGAATTAAAGCTTCTTCTTATCCCCTGGTGATTTGTATATACTACTTTCTATATCCTGCAGAGTTTACATTCTTATAAAAAAATGAGCTAAAGGGGTAAACAGAACAAACAGGTAGCTGTTAATATAAATCAGGCACAGATTTTTATTTAGCCAATCATTGGTTAACTTTGCAACATTATAGAATAGTTATGAAAAAAGAAATCGCTCTCGCTCTAGCCTTAATTGTCTTAGCCATTAGCACACGTCTTCTTCCACACTGGCCAAACTTTACGGCTTTGGGAGCAGCCGCTTTGTTTACAGGAGCTTTCTACAAAAGAAAGTCCTTGGCTTTCATCATTCCTTTGGTAGCACTATTCCTAAGCGATTTGATTATTAATAATATAATCTACGCATCATTCTATTCTAACTTTCAGATCTTTACTGAAGGTTTTTACTTTATGTATTTAGGGCTTATTTTAGCAGTATTGGTAGGTAGTTTTGCCTCCATCTCTAAGGCGAAGCCTCAAAATCTTGCTTTTGCAGCGCTCTCTTCCTCTGTTTTGTTTTACTTAGTTACGAATTTTGGTGCCTGGTTGGGTAATCCGATGTACAGTCAAAACTTTTTCGGACTAATTAGCTCTTACGTGGCTGGCCTTCCTTTCTTAATTAATGGTAGTATTGCAACTTTGGTTTACGGATACGGAATTTTTAGTGCCTATTGGTACTTTAGTAAAAGCAAGGTATATAGCGTAGAGTCTTTCTAGAGAAAGAGTTATAGCAAAGTAAGCCCCTTGCTTATCCTTATTAAATTAAGCCTTGCCGTTCTCTGTAATCAATTCATCGCTAATTCCTCCAATAGCGCTTGAAACACCTGCATCTCACCCGCTAAATAATAGGGTTCTTGAATTTTATAACGCCCCATAGAAAAGTGCGGTATGGCATAATCTGAGCCAAATTGTTGTCTTTCAATCTCAAAGAAGCCTGCATTAGAATAAATGCAATAATCTATTGCCTTAGTGTTTATTCGCTCGCTTATTAATGCCGCTACTTTTGCCATCGGAGAGTTTAAGATTAAGGGGACTCCTTTCTCCGCAGCTTTTAAAATGGCTCCGCATAAAGCAGCCGTCTCAAAAGAACCATAAAAACTGAGTATAGTGAAGGGATCATGACTAATCGGATGTCTGCGTAAAGCTCTACTAAGGTCATCAATAGCATGATTATCGAACTGCTTAAAAAGAGCGCCTTCCCACAAATCAGCGAATGACTTATCTTTTAAGGCGGCTAGTAATGCAAAAAAAGAAATGTCTTCTCCCTTACCGAAGCTATTTAAAAAGAGGAAGTTAACTCCTTCATATATTTCTCTTTCGACTAATTTCTGACCAATAGCAAAAGCTTCCTCGCATTCTGCTGTAGTCATGGCTGGGTATTCAGCGAAGTTGGCACTCCCAGAGTTTACTCTAGCATTAATCAAACCCTGACCGCGGTGCAGCCAAAAGGTTGAATTATTCTCATCCGATTGAAAAGCACCCAAGTCCACTATTCTATGCCCTAAAAGGGTTTTTTCGTGCGCTTGAAAAAAGTAATAATTAGGCTTTGATAAAATATGAAGAATACTAGCATGGCTATCACTAAATTCATCGTGGGTAGCATATAAAGACTTTGCCACGCCATGATCAGCCACAAAAGTGAGAATACTCGGTTTAAGCTTTTCCAATGGAAATTTACCATGAATAAGAGATAAGCGTTGCAATAAAGGCTCGAAATGCCCTAAACTACTTTTGCTGATTCTTTTTTGTGCAAGGCAATCGTTTAGCACCGCATTTTCTGGCAGGTCTTGAATTCCTTTAATATGATGATGAGACCTATCTAAAAACGACATTTTTAGGTTTAACCCCTATTTTAATGCTTGTTTTTAAATTACCTGAAGGACTATAGACTTGCAGATCACCATCCTTTTCTATGTCGTCTGGTAAACGAGTTGCGTATAGTTCTAACTCTAGCTCGTCGAAAGTTAAAGAGTAATAATTACCAATAATCATTGGTGTTTCCTCTACTCTCGTGTCAGAAGTAGACATACTAAAGATAGACCCTGTGGGACTATTTCCAATATAAAACAGTTGATTACCCTCCAAATTTATAGTAAGAGAATGGGGCTTCAGTAAGTTATCGGTAAAATACATTACCGTATCTGGCGCAATAACAAAGCCAGAATCAATTGCCATAGTTAAAGTATCCAGTTGATAACGATAAAGCGTACCTAGTCCAGATGCAAAAGGATTATTAACGTCTACTTTCCCTGCCGCTAGAACCCATAAATTATTGTCTGAGTCAATCACCATGCTATTCGGCTTGCCGCCCACGGCAAGATTAGCAACAAGCGTATCTTCTGTTGTTCTTAGAACGGTAACAGTGCTATCAAATAAGAATGCACCAGTATTGCATACAAAAGCTAAATCTTCATGTACTAGCATCTCTGTGGGACCTGTACCTTGCACTAAGACTTCTTTCTTGATGTTGCCATTATCAGCATTTACCACATATACACCGTCAAAATCCCAAGAGCTGATATAATACTCGTTATTTGAAGTTTGAACAATATTCTTAATCTGCATAAAATTGCCCGGCTGCAGTTCAATTTCTAAATTATCGAGATCAGAAAAGACAATTTTATCCGAGCCAGGCACCACCATCACTAAACGGTTGCGATCTTCATCAATCATCATGTCGTTTAACTGCGAGCCCAAAGGATTAATATTTGCCTTGCGGAAAACATTATTTTCTATAGACTGTGCAGCTATATCATAATAAGCTAAGGAACTGATACCATTAGGTGAAGTACCTTCTATGCCTATAATTGCCATTCTTGGCTTTTGCACTTCTACAACAATCTCTTCTTCTTTTTTACAAGAGCCTAAAAAGAGACCTAGAGCTAAAAGACTAAATATTACTTTCTTCATAATGTTGAAAACCTTTGCGGGTGCTAAAAATAAAGGAAAAAGCTGGGATTTCGCAATTCTCAGCAAGAGTAAATTAACAATCCTTCTACCTTGCCATTAATTGCTTGGCATTGGCTAGGGCGGCATCAGTAATTTCCTCACCACTTAATAGACGTGCTATTTCCTCAAGTCGTTGGTTTGCATCCAATTCCTGAATATGAGTTTGCGTTTTACCTGCGGCGTTTTCCTTCCATACTTTAAAGTGTGAATCGCCTTTGGCCGCAATTTGGGCAAGGTGAGAAATAGAAATCACCTGCATATCTTGACCCATCTCAGCCAATATATCGGCTATTTTACGAGCGGTCGCGCCACTTACGCCAGTATCGATTTCATCAAAGATTATAGTGGGTAAAGCCTTTGTCCTCGATAGGATCGCTTTTAGAGCTAGCATTACTCGACTTAATTCGCCTCCCGAGGCAATTTTACTTAATAAAGCCGGCTTTTGTCCGAGGTTGGCAGAAAATAAAAACCGTATATCATCTTTACCAGACAAGCTAAATTCTTGCGCCTCAGTTACTTCAATAATAAACTGAGCGTCCTTCATATTTAAGCCGCTTAGTATATCTTCTAAAGAAGCCTGTAATTTAGACAATACCGATTCCCTTGTTTTTCTTAAGTCATCGGCGGCAGCCTGCATTTCCGCGTGTTTAGCCTCTATTTGCTTACGCAGATCATTCAGCTTATCGTCCCGATTCAAAGCATTAGCTATACTAGCTTCAATCTCCTCCCTTTTATTAATTAACTCTTCATTAGTACTTAACTGATGTTTCTTTTGCAGCCCCATTAAATGGCTCAATCGCTGATCGAGATTATCTTTTTCTTGGGGATCAAAGCTACCATCTTCACTAATCTGCTCTAATTCAGCACGGATATCCTCAAACTCGATGCTCAGGCTTTCGAATCGACCGGAGAGGCTCTCCAAATTTTTGTCAAAACGCGCAACATTTTTTAATTGGTTACGACTTTGTTTGAGGCTTTCACTAATGCCATAAGGTTCGGACTGTGCTAAGCTTAATGCTTCAGCTACAGCTGATTCTATACTACCAATGTGTTCTAAACGAGCTAACTTCTCTTCGATTTCTTCCTGCTCACCAGGTACTAATTTGGCTGCTTCTAATTCATCGAAAAGAAACTGCATATAATCGGCATCACCTCCCTCCTCTTTCTGCTCTGCTTCTAAAGCACTTAGGTCTTTATTCAAGGAAAGATAAGCGCGATAAAGCTTTTGATAGACTTCTTTGCTCTTAGTATTGTCCGCAAAATTATCAATAAGCTCTAATTGAAAGGCATTGTTATTAAGCAATAAGGTATCATGCTGACTGTGAACGTCGATTAACCTTTCGGTAATCTGTGATAACACATCTAGGCGAACCGGACTATCGTTTATAAATGCGCGCGATTTACCGCTAGGTTGAATTTCCCGACGTATAATCGTTTCTTCTTCAAAATCTAATTCATGCTCCTGAAAAGCGGCTAAAAACCGATCGCGTTTTAGCGTAAAAACCCCTTCAATAATGCACTTTCTCTCAGGATTGCGTAAAGCTTTAAGATCAGCTCTTGCTCCTAATAAGTGCCCTAAAGCTCCTAGTAAAATGGACTTGCCCGCACCTGTTTCCCCTGTAATGACACTAAATCCTTTGGGAAAATCTAAATGCAGACTCTCAATTAACGCGAAATTATCTACTGAAAGCTTTTGTAACATATTTAGCCTTGTCCCATTTTTTGATATTGAGAACTATTATTAGGGTCGAGTTCGATTAAAACATCTTTTAAATCTCCAATTGGAATCGATTCCCCTTTCGAAAATATCTTAACAATTTCTGCTTGTTTGGCGTCAAACCACAATTGCAGTAAAAAGCTGTTTCGCCTTTGGTCATTCACTTTTTTGAGCGACATCAAGGCGGTTTTTATATTCATTTTAGCCGTACGAATCTTGGTAGGATCATGCATCAGATCAAGACCTTGGCGGTGATAAGTATATAAGCCCACCCGATAATTATCAAAAGCGGGACTGGATAGATTGTCACTTAACCAATAACGGTTTTTATTACTACCTCCGAAGCTATTCCAACCCGTATTATTACTTGATTGGGCATTACCTACTATAGTTTGTGCCTGAGTATAGTATTCAGTGCCACTCATAGCAGCATAAGAATCGTGATCTAAGCCGATAATGATGTATGTGTAATAGGCCAAGACTGAGGTTAGGTTAGATATAAAGGCATTGGGTGCGAAGTCCAAGCGATCAAATTCGAGATACTCAAAATCAAAATCACTGTCCTGGTGAATTAAGATAGGCGATTTATAGTCAGACTTATAAATAGGACGACTGTAAAAAACCTGAAGGCTCCCATTAAAGCTGTTATTATTACGATTGTTAATGGTAATAACAAACTGACAATCAATACGTTCTTCAATGGAATAGCTTTCATTTGTCCATTTGCGGTTATTTAAAAACTCGCGAATGGTTTTCTCCATATTTTCGTAAAGCTGCTTGTTAGTGGCCTGAATATTAGGAGTTAAAACTTGTACCCTAGCATTAAGCTCTTGGGCCTTTAAGCCCCCACTAATTATGATGCTGATGCAGAATATCCAAAATTTCATGCGCTAATTCTTTCTTTAATTTTAAGGAAAGAGCAATTTGCTCCTGATTTTTACCAATCAAGCGAACTTCATTGGTGTCGTGGCCAAAGCCTCGTTCAGAAGCATCTGGGCTGTTAAGAACGATCCAATCGCAGTTTTTGGTATGCAATTTTTTTCGGGCGTTTTTAAGAGCATTTTCAGTTTCTAAAGCAAAGCCAACTACTAATTGATTCTTACTTTTTCCTGCTGCCAAGGTCTTTAAAATATCTGGATTTTGTATCAAATCTAAGGTCATCTCTTCGGCTCCAGCTTCTTTTTTAATTTTTTGATCAGCCGGGTTTTTAGGACGGTAATCTGAGACTGCAGCCGTAAAAATCGCCCAATCTGCTTCATCAAAATAAAGCTTGGCTTCTTTTAGCATCGCAGCGGTGCTTTCCACTCTAATAATAGAAATAGAAGCGATTTTAGTGTCTAAAGCACTCGGGCCCAATATTAAAGTGACCTCCGCTCCTTTACTGGCCGCAGCCTCGGCTAGAGCCATGCCCATTTTCCCGCTCGAGCGATTACCAATAAAGCGTACTGGATCAATTGCTTCATAAGTGGGACCTGCAGTTATAAGAATTCGCTTCCCCGCCAAGGGTGCTTGTGCTAATATATAAGCATTGATATGTGCTAGAATCGTTTCTGGCTCAGCCATACGACCCTCGCCATTTAAACCACTCGCCAATTCGCCACTTTCTGCCGGTATAAATTGATGACCAAAGGATTTAAGGCTAGCAATATTAGTTTGTGTCGCAGGATGTTTATACATGTCCAAGTCCATCGCTGGAGCGAAAAATACTGGACATTTAACCGAAAGATAAACGGCCATCAGAAAATTATCTGATTGTCCCTGCGCAATTTTGGAAAGGCTGTTAGCAGTAAGCGGGGCCAAAACCATCAGATCGGCCCAAAGGCCTAATTCTACGTGGTTATGCCACTCCCCACTCTCACTCTCCTTGTCAAAGTACTCCCAGTAAACGGGATTCTTACTCAAGGTAGATAAGCTTAAAGGCGTAACAAAGTCACGCGCATTAGGGCTTAAAACCACACGAACCTCGGCACCAGCTTTTACAAGCAAGCGCACGAGGTACGTAGTTTTATAGGCGGCAATACCACCAGTTACTCCCAGTAGTATTTTTTTTCCGCTTAACATCTTTACTAGTCTTCTTCTTCCTTAAGTTCTTCAGGTCTGCGGAAGTAAATTCTATTCTCTTTCCACTCAGTTGCAGCAATGTGATGCGCTTTGGGTAGACTTTCGTAAAAACGAGAAACTTCAATTTGCTCTTTGTTTTCGAAAATCTCTTCTAATGATTCATTATTAGTTGCAAATTCCTCTAACTTATCGTGCAATTCAATTTTAATATCCTCCGCAATTTGGTCCGCACGTTTCGCCAAGATACTCACTGCCTCATATATGTTTTGAGTCTGTGCATCAATATCATTGTGGTCACGTGTAATAGTACTGCGTGGTGCGTCTACTTTTTTGAAATCCATATAGTGAATTTATGATTGAATTTTAAAACTATTAATTTCTGCCTGTATCGTAGAGAATAAAATCTCTAACTCTTTATTGTATCTACTCTCTGCGTAAGTGTCTTTAAACTCTAAATAGGAAGTTTTACTTTCTATTAAACGCTGTAATTTTTTATCCTCAATACTATTTTTCGCTAATCTGTAAGCCGCTACACTGCGATAATACATGCTCTTTTCTCGGAATTCAGTATCTGGGTATTCGTCTAAAACAATATTAAAACTCACTACTGCCGATTGATAATACTCCATCTCAAAATAAAGGTGAGCTCTTTCAAAAGCTTTGCGCTCTAATTTAGCTCTTAATTCATCAATTAACTCATTTGCGCTCAATAATTTATCACTTCTCGGATATAAGTTAGCAAAAAGCTGGAGGTCGTTAATCGCTTTATAAGTGAAATCTTGATCTAAACTGAAGATAGGAGACTCTAAATAATGACAATAACCAATCATATAATAGGCCAGTTCTGTCTTCGGGTGATTAGGAAAAGTTTTTGCAAAATTCTTAAAATGATAGGCCGCTAAGATGAAGTCTTGCAACTCGTAGCTGGTCATCGCGTAGTAATAGTATACTTCCGCTGCATTTTCTGTTCCTCGATAAAGTATTAATAACTCATCGAATAAACCATAGGCCTTATCGTATTCCGCATCATTAAAATACTCCACTGCCATCTTGTATTTATAATCAACATCAGGGCTTTTTAAAACCTTCTGATACTCATTACATGAGGCTAGAGCAACTAGCAAGACGAAAATACTAAGGTATTTGAATTTGTTCTCCATAAATCAGCTGGCAAAAGTACAAATTTGGCTTGAATAATCTAGGGAAAAAACGCAAGCCTACTCTGCTTATTCTGTCAAAGCCTTGATTTTTTCTACCGCCATTAATCCATTGGCCAATATTTTCCGTTTTTAATCGCTTAAACTCACTTCAGTCTTTTGCCCTTTGTACGCTCAATCGTGCAGTATAGCTGTGGATTACTCTTTTAAGTTATTACTAATAAGAACACTTGAACTAGCTAAGGCAAAGCATTAGGGCATTGCTTATATAGTCCCTAAATGTCACTCACAAAGAGTTTTTTTTTAGCTAAATGCAATTCTGAAAGATCCTTGAACGCGAATTTCACGTTTTACCATGCGCTTTTGCACTAAAATTCTGACGGGGGTTTAAGTCTGTATTGCTCAGGCCTTAAGCTCCTGTTGCTTCAAAATATTATGATTTCAATTATTTGAAACGTTTAGAATGTGGTAATTTTAGGTCAAAATTCACCCTATGGAACTTATTGAGTTAGAAGATCATTTTAATACCGCTGGCGGCCAGTTTATTAGCAGCGCTTATACCATGCAGAAGAAATTGGAAAAGATAAAAGCTTTCGTTTTCGACTGGGATGGCGTTTTTAATGACGGCTCAAAGCACTCTACCAAAGGCAGTGGCTTTTCTGAGGTTGATAGCGCTGGGCTGCGTCTTTTACGCTATGCCTATTTCCTTAAACATAAACAGAATGTACCCTTGGCCATTATTACCGGTGCCGAAAATCCTAGCGCCAAGTGGTTTCTGGAAAAACAGAACGGCAATGCTCTCTATCAAAAAGCAATCGATAAAAATGTTGCCTTAGAACACTTTTGCAATAAAAATGGCTTTAAGCCTGAAGAGATTGCATTTATATACGACGATGTTATTGATCTAAAAATCGCCAAGCAGTGTGGCCTGAATTTTTGCATTGGTCGCTTAGCTAAACCACTGTTTATGAATTATGTAGAAGAGAATACTCTGGCCGATTACATTACAGCTAGTCAAGGCAATGAGCATGGTGTGCGTGAGGTTTGCGAACTTTTAGTGGGCCTTTATGGTAATTATAATCACTGTATTAATAGCATACTCCAAGGAGATGATACCTTTCTTAGTCATAGAGAACAGTTACTAGCTTTTAAGCCCGATTGCTTCGAAATAGACGGAACAGATGTAGTCATAGCTTAAATGTCATTCTTTTTTATTTGGTTTGCGTTAATTAAACAATTGAAATAATTATGAAAAAAATCAGTCTATTCATTTTGGCTCTTGGCCTAAGTTTCGCTAATGCTCAAGAATTGCCAGCACCTAGCCCCAGCGCTACCCTATCTCAAAGAGTTGGTTTAACCGACTTTACCATTGAGTACAGCCGCCCCGGTGTAAAAGATCGCGAGATTTTTGGCGCTTTAGTACCTTACGGTGAAGTATGGAGAACTGGTGCAAATAAAGCTACAAGCATTGAGTTTAATACGGATGTAACTTTTGGTAAGACCAAAGTAGAAGCTGGTAAATACAGCATCTTTACCATTCCTGGCAACGGAGAGTGGACTTTTATCT
>Ga0306912_1000317_pt1 | contig 29513 bp, 29 predicted proteins | sample AntRauFillE10628_FD_190443 | JGI IMG/M metagenome (GOLD analysis project Ga0306912, IMG submission 190443) | Saline lake microbial communities from Rauer Islands, Antarctica - Metagenome Filla E10 #628 (v2) (version 2) | ecosystem: Environmental > Aquatic > Non-marine Saline and Alkaline >...
CAACTAGAAAACCCATATTCCATCCTTTTATCCATGCTGTCCGTAAACTCTGGGGACGCTGATGGGGTAATTGTATGGGGATGACCGAAAATCTGCTGCCGGCCAGTCAATGGGTGATCACTCTGGTTCTGTTCCTCGGGATGCTGTTGTATGCCCTGCGTTCCATCGACTGGCAGGCCTTTCGCAAGGACGAGGCGCTGCAGCACTCGTTTTTCGGGGCGGCGGTGGTTCTGGGGTTTGTCTGGCAGTTGCGGGCTGGAATCTCACCCGGGCTCGCCATCCATGTGTTCGGGATAACCGTTGTTACTCTGATGCTGGGCTGGGCCCTGGCCGTGCTGGCCGGTTTGCTCGCCCTGGTGATTACCGTGATTACCGGCCGCGAGCCACTGCTGATGTTTGCAGCAAACGGCCTGGTGACGGTGATGGTGCCTGCCATCATCAGCTACCAGATCATGCTCTGGGAGCGTCGTCGGGATTTCGGCAATTTCTTCGCGTACATTTTTGTCTGCGGTTTCTTCGGTTCGGGGCTTGCGGTGGCCGCAGCAGGGGTCACCATGTGCCTGATGCTCTGGACAAGCGGTGTTTACACGTTTGGGGAGCTGGTGCACGAATATCTGCGTTATCTGCCGCTGTTCATGATACCGGAGGGTTTTGCCAACGGGGCGTTTGTAACCGGCCTGATGGTGTTGCACCCAGATCGGCTGACAACGCTGGATCAACGGCGATACCGCTGACTCCTTTTCAGGAATTCTTGCAGGTTTTGATGCCAACCAGTGAATACGCCGGGCAGTTACCCATCGCTGCGGTCGCCAGAGGTATAATACCGATCCAGCCCCAGGCAGTTTGTGGTCCGACAAACACCAGTGCCAGCAATACAAGGCCGACAACGGCTCGGATGGTACGGTCTGCAGATCCCATGTTTTTGGTCATTTTCTGTCTCCTTGGTTTCGATCAGTTGATAAGCAAAGAGTAAGGCAACACCGCCCGGGCTTCAGTGATAAAGTCACACAGGCAATCCGCGACGTTTAACGGGATGAGTTTTCATGGCTGACCACAGCATTCTGGACACACTGAACAGCAGCCTTCGAAAAGAGATGCTGGAGGGGGTCCGCGCGATGCGCTTTCCTGCCGGGCAGATACTGTTCAGTGCCGGCCAGGGCTGCCAGGGTCTCCCCCTGGTGATGGGCGGCAGAATCAAAGTACAGATGACCGGTGTATCCGGTCACAGCATTGTTCTTTACCGGTTGGAAGCCGACGACATCTGCACGCTTTCTATTGGATGTTTGATGACCGGGCGGGCCTACAAGGCCGAGGCCGTGGTCGAAGAGGAGGCCCAGGCTCTGATGATTCCGCGGGGTGTATTCGAACGTCTGATGGATCAGTCGGTTGGTTTCCGGCTGGGGATCATGGAGTCTTATGGTCGCAGGCTGGATGATCTGATGCTGCTGGTAGAAGAAGTGGCGTTTCGCCGAATGGATCAACGGCTTGAGGAGTGGCTTCTGGGGCGGGCTGCCCGTGGGCCGGTGATCATCACTCACCAGGAACTGGCCGTGGAACTCGGCACGGCCAGAGAGGTGGTAAGCCGCCTCCTGAAGGAGCTGGAGAGGCGCGATATGGTCAGGCTGGCCCGCGGTAAAATAGAAGTTACGAACCTGCTTGAGAAGCCCTGAGTCAGTCGCCGGTAGAGCGGGCAGAAGGGCTTGCGAGCCATTCGTGGCCTTTCAACATACCGTGCCAGTACAACAATGGCAGTTGTTTGGCCTTCAGAAACCAGGCTGCCCGGGTTGCTTTGGTACCGTCGTTGATCCACTTTGGAAAGCTTGGTTGCAATACGCCGCCGTAACCAAATTCTGCCAGGACGATTTTTCCGTTCTCTACGGTCAAAGGGCAGGACCCATAGCCAAGATAGGCTGCACGCAGGGGCTCACTGCGAAGGCTGGCGACCAGATTGTCTGCCACCACAGGCACCTGTTTGCGAACCGCTGCCGCCGTTTTTGCATTTCCGGTGCCACTGACATCGCCAAGACCAAAGATGTTCGGGACAGTCTTGTGCTGCAGGGTGTCGTCTTCCAGGTTTAGCCAGCCGGCTTCGTTGGCCAGATCGGATTCCCGAATGAATTGCGGCGCACGCTGGGGCGGCACCGCGTGCAGCATATCGAAACCGATTTCGCGCTCCTGGCTGTTACCCTCGCCATCAGCCGTCCGGAACATGGCGGTTCTGGCCGGACCATCAACAGCAACCAGGGTGCTCTGGAAGTTCACGTCGATACCGTATTTCTTAATATACTCTTCCAGGGCCGGCACATAGGCGGGTACCCCAAACAAAACGCCTCCGGCATTATGGAACTGGATATCCAGATTGTTCAGTACATCGTGTTTAAGCCAGTAGTCCGCAGACAGGTACATGGCCTTCTGGGGCGCCCCTGCACATTTGATGGGCATGGGAGGCTGGCTGAAAAGCGCGCGACCCTTCCTGAGATTCTGCACCATCTCCCAGGTATAACAGGCCATGCCTTCGCGATAGTTCGAGGTGACGCCGTTTGAGCCGAGAGCCGCTTCCAGGCCTTCGATTCCTTCCCAGTTCAGTTCCAGTCCCGGCGCCAGCACCAGCGCCTGATATTCAATGCAGGAATCATCGTCAAGAACCACCTGGTTGATGTTGTGGTTCACCGCTGTCACCGCTTTTTTATACCAGGAAACAAACGCTGGCATCACGTCGGACATGGGCTTGGCGGTGACTTCGGGACGAAAGACGCCGCCCCCGACCATGGTCCAGCCGGGCTGATAGTGGTGTGTGTTGGCGGGTTCAATGATCGCCAGGTCGATGGTTTTGTCGCGCTTGTGAATACTGGCTGCGATGGAAATGCCCGCGGCCCCGCCGCCGACGATCACAACAGTGTGTTTCTTTGGGGTTTCCACGGGGTTTGAGGTCTTGTCGGTCATGCGTCGAGCCTTTTGTATTTAGTAAAGCCTTGGGAATCACGATCTACAGCTTAACAAACAAATAGTTCTAACGTTAGATTAAAAAGGAATATGAAGAGTGAGTTTGAATTCTGATGATCATATTTAGGTTTTGATAATTATTTAATGCCGTTCGATAGTTTTTCAGAATTGATGGTATGCGGCGAAGTCATTGGGCGGTTAAAACTTAATCGCATATCCTAATAACCGAAATGTAGACAATGTCCAGTTCGGACTTAAGGAAGATATTGCAATGAAGACGTTTCAAATCTCTCGGCCCAATAAGCCACAGACCCCCGCAGTAGCGGGGTTTTTCGACCCTCGCACATTCAGCGTGCAATATGTGGTGAGCGATCCAGACACAAAAGAATGTGTCATCATCGACCCGGTGCTGGATTACGATGAGAAATCCGGTGCCACCGCGACACACCATGCGGACGAACTTCTGGCATACGCCCGGAACCAGGGGTTGTCCATACAGTGGATTCTGGACACCCATCCCCATGCGGATCATTTTTCAGCGGCGCAGTATCTGAAGGAGCAAACCGGAGCGCCGACAGCGATCGGTGGCTATGTGACCGATGTTCAGGAGCTCTGGAAGGAGATTTACCATTGGCCGGATTTTCCGACTGACGGTTCCCAGTGGGACCATCTTTTCCGTGCCGGCGATGAATTCCGGGTCGGGAATCTTTCCGGTCGCGTCATGTTTTCCCCGGGGCACACCCTCGCGTCTGTGACTTACGTTATCGGTGACGCGGCCTTCGTTCACGACACCCTTTTTCAGCCGGATTTTGGCACGGCCCGCGCCGACTTTCCGGGCGGCGATGCCCATCAGCTCTGGGAGTCTATCCAGGGCATTCTGGCGCTTCCGGACGATACCCGGCTTTTTACCGGCCATGACTACATGCCCGGTGGTCGCGAGCCTCAATGGCAAAGCACGGTGAGTGAACAGAAAGAGGCCAATAAGCATCTGGTGAATACCTCAGAAGAGGCGTACGTGCAGTTACGAAATACCCGGGATAGCGAATTGCCGATGCCGAAACTGATTCTGCATGCGCTTCAGGTAAACACCCGCGGTGGCCGCCTGCCGGAGCCGGAAGCCAACGGCAAGCGTTATCTCAAGATCCCGCTTGATGCCCTTGAAGGCGCGGCCTGGGACTGAAAGTGACAATGTCACAGAGACAATCACTGCTTTGTGGATAAACTTCAGGTTCATTGATCCATGAACCAGGGAGTTTATCCATGACCGGAATATTCAAAACAATGGCTGTTGCCGTAATGACAGTTGTCGCGCCTTTCGCGGCCCAGGCCGATAACCATAGCAAAGCCCATGATGAGGTGTTGGTGATACTGTCCAGCGAATCTCTGCAAACCCAGGGCATGGCCATGGTGCTATCGAACACCATGGCCCAGAAAGGTGCGGCGGTGAATGTTCTGCTGTGCGACAAGGCGGGTGATCTTGCCCTGAAGTCCTATGACGCACCCACATTGAAGCCCAAGGATGTCACCCCGGGCCAGATGCTGCGCGGGCTGCTCAAGCAGGGCGGCAAAGCTAATGTCTGTGCCCTGTACCTGCCAAACAGTGATCATGGTAAGGAAGACCTGATCGACGGCGTGGGTGTCGCCATGCCTCCCGAAATGGCGGACCAGATGCTGAATAAGGCTATGCGTACGTTTACGTTTTGATGGCAGGCACTTTTGCAAAGGCTTTCCAGGCGTCATAGGTGCTGAGAAAAACCTGACCGGTGAGATCGTCGCAGAAATGCGTTTTTTTCAGGCGATCCATCACCGGTCCTTTTACCTCGGCCAGGTGAAGGGAGACGTCGGTGTCTGCCAATCGGCTGTTAATGGCTTCCAGGCTTTCCAGCGCAGAAGCGTCAATTTCATTAACGGCCTGGCAGGCCAGAACCAGGTTTTTCATAGCCGGATGATCAGCCACCAGTGCAAGCACCGTATCTTCCAGGTAACGGGCATTGGCGAAGTAGAGGCTGGCATCAACCCGCAGAAACACGGTTTGATCATCAACTTCCACTTTGTGTCTCTGAACATTCCGAAAATGTTCGGTGCCGGGAATCCTGCCGATAACAGCGCTGTGGGGCTGGCTTGTGCGATAGAGAAACAAGCCGATCGAAAGAGCGACACCCGCGATAATGCCACTTTCAACGCCATGAAACAGAGTCAGGACGATAGTGGCGAGCATGGCCACTCCGTCGGCTACCGAATAGCTGAAGGTTCGCCGAATCGCGGGAAGGTCAATCAGGGTGCTGACGGCGATGATGATGGTCGCTGCAAGCGTTGCTTTGGGCAGGAAGGCCAGCAGACCGGTCAGGGTCAGGGTTGCAATGGCGATGCCCAATGCCGTGAGGATGCCGGCAATCGGTGTCTGGGCGCCCGCCTCAAAGTTCACCACAGAACGCGAGAAGCCACCGGATACCGGTGAGCCGCCACTGAAGCCGGAAGCCACGTTGGCAAGTCCCAGAGCCATTAGCTCGGAATTTGGTTCAATCCTTTGCCGACGTTTTGCCGCCAGAGTTTGCGCGACCGATACGGACTCCACGAAGCCCACCAGACTGATCAGGAAGGCCGCGGGAATCAGCGTCGCCCAGAGATCCGGGTTCAGGGAGGGCAGGCTGATGTCGGGCAGGCCGCCCGGGACCTCGCCGACCAGTTGCACCCCCGCTGCGCCGAGATCAAAGTACCAGGCGGCTGCGGTCGTCATGATCACCGCCGTCACCGGTGCTGCTTTGGTGGTCAGGTCAGCCATCCGTTCAGGCAAGCCGATTCTGGTCAGGCCACGCTTGAGGACTTTGCGGCAGGCATAAAGGAATACCAGCGTTCCGCCGCCAAGCATCAGTGTGATCGGGTTGAACCCTGTTAACCCAGACCAGATGCCCTGAACCATTTCAATCAGGTTATGGCCGCCGCTCTGGATGCCGAGAATGTGGCCCAGCTGGCTACCCGCGATCAATATGCCGGATGCCGTCACAAAGCCGGATATCACAGGGTGACTAAGAAAATTCGCAATGAATCCCAGACGTAAAAGACCCATGGCAAAAAGCATCAGGCCGGAAAGCGTCGCCAGCACGATTGCCGCACCCACGTATTCCGGTGAGCCGGATTCCGCAATTCCCCCCAATGCGGATGCCGTCATCAGTGATGCCACGGCAACGGGCCCGACTGCCAGCGTGGCGCTGGTGCCAAGCAGCGCATAGGCCACCAGGGGAATCATACTGGCATACAGGCCAACCTCGGCTGGCAAACCTGCCAGCAACGCATAGGCCAGAGCCTGAGGCACCAGCATCAGGGTAACAATGACCGCCGCAAGCCCGTCGCTGGCAAACGTATCCGCTCTGTAATCTTTCAGCCAACCTAAAATCGGCAGATAGCGGACCAGCCGGTTAGTCATGCCGCTTTACTCCCTGCTTCAACGCTGCCCCAATCATTTCTGCAGCATTTCCTGAATTGGCTGTGGATCGTGCCCCGCTTCATGGGCGGCTTTCAGCAAAAGCGGAATGTTGCAGCTTGGCTCCTGTGCGCGGGCATGAGCCCACATGTGAACGGCGCGACGGCCTGTTCGACAGAAGCCCAGCACCGGTGACGGCGAGTGCTCGAGTGCTTTGCCGAACGTTTCAACGTCCGCATCCGAATATTCGCCGGGCGACACTGGCACGCACACCCACTCCAGGCCAGCCTCGGATGCCGCCTCTTTGAACGACTGCTCGTCCTCGAAGCCTTCTTCCCCGGGGCGCCTGTTACAAATCACGGTGCGAAAGCCCTGATCCCGGATGTCCGTCAGGTCCCGGGGTGTTATGGCGTCTGCAATGGCGAATTCGGGTTCGAGATAATGTATTTTCATAAAATGGCCTCGCTCAGAAACGATTGATTGGCACTTTCAGGTAGATCTGTCCATTGTCTTCGGCCGGCGGCATTTCGCCCGCCCGCATATTGACCTGCACGGATGGCAGAATCAGTCGCGGCATGTCCAGAGTGGCGTCGCGTTCAGTCCTGAGTTTGACGAAGTCCTCTTCGGTCATTTCGTCGCGTACATGAATGTTGTTGGCGCGTTGCTCGGCAACGGAGGTCTGATGCATGAACTCATCGCGGCCGGGGGCTTTGTAGTCGTGGCACAGGAAAATCCGGGTTTGGTCCGGAAGTGCCAGGACCTTTTGGACAGACTGGAACAGGGTGTGGGCGTCACCGCCGGGAAAATCACAGCGAGCCGTGCCGGCGTCAGGTGCAAACAGGGTGTCACCTACGAAAGCTGCATCACCGATCACATAGGTCAGGCAGGCGGGCGTGTGCCCCGGAGTGTGGAGCACACGCCCCTCCAGACCGCCAATCTGAAAGGTATCGCCCTCCTCGAAAAGATGGTCGAACTGGCTGCCGTCGCGAGCGAATTCTGTGCCCGCATTGAAGGCTTTACCAAAAATTTCCTGAACATCGACGATCTTTTTGCCGATGCCGGTTTTTCCGCCGAGTTTTTCATGCAGGTAGGGGGCCGCAGACAGATGGTCTGCGTGCACGTGGGTCTCCAGTATCCATTCAACTTTCAGGTTGTTGTTTCTGACGTAGTCAATGATGTCGTCTGCAGACCGAACGTCCGTTTTGCCGGCGGCATAATCGAAATCCAGCACCGAGTCCAGAATGGCACAGGCACTGCTGCCTGGATCCTGAACCACATAGCTGAACGTGTTGGTCGGTTCATCGAAGAAATGGTTAACCATAGGCTGTTGCATCGTTCTGTCTCCTTCTGAAGAGGGCATCTTTATTGATGGCCTCTTACTTTTGCGTTTCAGGGACGATAGATTTTTTCGGGGTCCAGATTCATGGACCAGGGTAGCCCCTCGTTCTGCCATCCACTGACAATTCTCATACCCTTTTTCTCACCTTCTTTGGCACCGCCACCCTGGAAGCCGTGATCAATGTATTTAACATTGGTGAACCCTCTCTCGAGAAGGTATTCGGCGCTGGGCTTGCCGCGAGTTGAGCCGGAGCGGCACATGGTGATGATCAGGCTGTCTTTGCTCAGACCCTTTTCCGCCAGAGCGGTTTCGACATCCGCCACAAAATCCTTGTTCATGTCCATGGCAAAACGGCCTTTGTCTTCCAGAAAACGGCTGCGATCGGCCAGTTTGAACGGGATGTTTCTGTCGACCGCGTCGGTGAATCCGATGAACATGATTTCTACCGGATCGCGCACATCGATAAACAACAGTTCGCTGCCTTCTTCCTGCACCATCGAATAGGCTTGCTGTGCCGTTACAGAAAGCGCTTCTTCTGCCTGAGCGGGAAGGCTGATCAAATAAAGGCTCAGCAGGCTGAGAATCAGTGTTTTCATTGATGTCTCCTCTTCAGACGTTGCCTGCCCGAAGGAAGACAACGTCTTTATGGCTGCTCCGGTTATCAGAGCTTGGTGGTGCGCAGGTAAGGCCGGATTTCGTTCCAACCGTTCAGGAACAGACCCTTGGCTTCTTCGTTCGAAATTGAGGGCGGAATAATGACCGCGTCCCCCTTGCGCCAGTCCGCCGGCAGTGCACAGCGGTTTTCATCACCGCATTGCAGCGCGTCAATCACACGAAGAATCTCGTCGAAGTTCCGGCCGACAGACATGGGATAAGTCATGGTCAAACGGATCTTCTTGTTGGGGTCAACGATGAACACGCTTCGCACGGCTGCAGTCTCGCTTTCGCCCGGATGAATCATTTCGTAGAGCTCGGAGATCTTGTGGTCGGCGTCAGCCAGAATCGGAAACTGCAGGTCGCAATTCTGAGTGTCGTTGACGTCCTCAATCCACTTTACGTGCTCTTCAACGGTGTCTGTGGACAGCCCCAGAGGCTTTGTATTGCGCTCTGAAAATTCTTTTGACAGCTGCGCTGTGCGGCCCATTTCGGTCGTGCACACCGGCGTAAAATCAGCGGGGTGGCTGAAAAAAAACACCCAGGAATCACCGGCCCAGTCGTGAAAGCTGATCTGCCCTGCAGTGCTGTCAATGGTGAAGTCCGGTGCTGTGTCGCCTAGTTTCAAACCCATGGTGTTGCTCCTGTCTGTTGCTTTAATAAAGGGCGGAATGCCCGATCTGTCAGCTACAGATTACTGAACTGATTCTTAGTATACCATTAAGATATAAGCATAGACTAAATAGTTTGGTTAAATGCAAAGCGTCCTATCCTGCACCAACGCGTTGATGCAGCAGGTAGAAAGCCGATTCGGATTCAGAAGAAAAAGGGGGGCGTTATGGGGCCGCTGTTTACTGTCGCCAGCTGGAGTGCTTGTACAGCTTCCGTTGCAGGGTGCGGCGGTGCATGTTCAGCGCTCTGGCAGTGGCGGATACGTTGCCATTGTGTTCATTGAGTATCCGCTGAATATGCTCCCATTCCATTTCTTCAACAGAAGGGGGCTCCTTTCGTATCTCTGGTGGCTCGTCCAGCGGTTCGAAGCCGGCCAGTAACTGGTCCAGCGTGACCGGCTTGCAAAGGTAATTTACCGCGCCCCGGCGCATGGCTTCGGTGGTGGTGGCAATGCTGCCATAACCGGTCAATACCACTACTTCCAGTTCAGGCTTAATCTCCAGAAGCCGGGGTAAAAGGCGAAGACCGCTTTCGCCACCGATATTCAGGTCTAGCACGCAGCGGCGGATGTGACTGTTCGCCAGCGCGTTCATGGCCGTGTTCGGTGTTGTGGCAAGAACGGACTCTATGCCCCGGCGCTCGAGCGAACGCTGGAGCACCTGCAGAAAGGACTCGTCGTCGTCGATCAGCAGCCAGACAAGCTTTTCGCTCATGTTTGATCCATTCATCCAGGCTGCTCAACGCTAGCAACGGGCAACTCAATCATCATGGTTGTGCCTTCAGAACTGACTCTGGCTTTGAGTACCCCGCCCAGGCGTTGAATGGTCGCATTGGAGAGGAAAAGGCCGACACCCAGGCCATTTTCAGAGGTAACAACGTGTTCGCCGAGCGTCGATGTGAGGGAGGAGTCCAGGCCATCGCCATGATCCTCCACAATAATTTCCAGTTGGTCTGTCGAACCATGTTGCGCCCCGACCGAGACCCAATCCGGACTCACGGAGATAGCGTTAGCAAGAAGGTTCAGTATTGCCTGATCCAGCGTGGCATCCACGGCTACCTGGCATTCGGGGAATGGCTCTTGCCACTCAAGATTGGCACCCGGCCAGAGCAGGGTAGCGGACTCCCGTATCCGCCTGAGCCACTGACCAGCGGCCAGAACCTCAGGGCGGGTTGTTCGTGCGTGCGTGGCGGCTTCGGACAGTTGTTGCAGATGCTCTTTGCAAAGAGTCAGCTGGTTTTCCATCAGAGCAAGGTCGTCGGCTACCTGTTCACCCTCTGGCATCACGGATTTCATTTCATCCACCAGCAGAGTCATGGTGTTCAGCGGTGTTCCGAGTCGGTGCGCAACCGCCGCTGCTGACAGGCCGAGAGCGATAATCTGTTCGTCCCGGAGACGGGTTTCTCTGATGCTGGACAGCTGCTGCTGTTTCTGGCGAAGTCTTCGCGACAGCGTCCCCAAAACCATCAGTAGAATGGCCGCAGTGATGGCAAAAGCGACCCACATTCCGACCAGGTGAAGTTGTGCAAGGTCGGTCGTGCTGTCGCCGGTACTGACGGGTTGGTGCCAGACCATCAGGAGGGTGTAGATAGCTACCCCGGCCGCCGTTATTGCAGCGCTATAGCGCAAGGGAACAAGAATAAGCGCGACGGCAATCGGTAATAACAGTAGGGAGACCAGCGGATTGGTATAGCCACCGGTGAAGTAAAGCCAGGTTCCGATTAGAAGCAGGTCGCCAGTTAGAACCAGACTAACCGTTACCTTTGAGCCCGGTGGCCGGCGCGAGAACCACAGCCAGCAGAGCGCAGAAAGAACCGCATAGGCTAGGCAGAGAATCAGGGCCTCAGTCTGATGCACCAGTGACAGCAGGGCTTCGGTCACCGCCAATACTGTTAGCTGTAGCGCAATAATCGCCAGCCGCATCCCTAGCAGGTAGCGAGCTGCTTGCTGAAAACCGCTTTGAGAGTGTGTTAACCATTCCATGTGCGGGATTCTATCAGCACACGAACCGGATCGGTGGATTGTTGGCCCGACAGGGTGCGTCATTGTGTCTCAGCCTCTTTTTGTCCGCCAGGCCATACAATTCCCACCTCACATTTCTATTCATTCTGATCTGGGTATCGGGGAATTTTGCTGTATGAGAAATACGCGACAGGCACATCGCGCCGCTTTCCTTGTGGTTGGGCTAACACTGACCATTAGTGGAACTGCACAAACTTCCAACGATGACCCATTGCTGATCCGGGTCACCGAAGGCCAGTCCACAGAGGCTGCCAGACTTTCTGGAGCAGCAGTGTACTCGGAGCCGGTAAAACGTCTTTCTGCAGACCCTTCCGTATCGCTATCGCGCATGGGCGGTCGTGGTCTGGAACCGATAATTCGTGGCCAGAGTGAGGATCGGCTGGATGTTTTGCTGGATGGCATGCGCGTTGAAGGCGCGTGTCCAAGCCGCATGGACCCACCAACAAGTCGGTTAAGCACTGCATTGGCGCCGTTGCTGGAAGTTCGCACCGGTAACCGGACTTTGCGCTGGGGGGCTATCGCAGGGGGGCAGATAGTGGCGACTACCGCAGCGCCCGAATTCAATGACAACAACCGCACTGCTGGCCACCTGACTTTGGGAGCGGCAGATAACGGTAACGGCAAACTGGTTAACGGCAGTGTGGCTGTCGGCAGCGAAGACGCCTATGTGCGAATGGCCGGCGGCTATGATGAAGCCGACGACTATCAGGACGGCGATGGCAAAGAGGTCCGTAGCTCCTATAAAAATGCCGAGGGTCGGGTCGATACGGCATGGACAGCTGACAATGGCCTGTTTATCAAAGCGATGGCCAGTCGTCAGGAAGAGCGGGATGTGAAATTTCCGGGCCGGGGTATGGATGCACCCGTGACCGATACGGACCTTTACCGGCTCGAATTGGGTGCGCCTGTTGCGGATGGTGGATGGAACCTGATGACCTGGCAGGCGGATGTCGATCACGTAATGGATAATTTCAGTCTGCGTGAGCCTCCTGTAATGATGGGCATGACAATGAAAAGGCTGACAGCATCGCAAACCCGCACTCGTGGCGCCCGGCTGACACTGGACCAACGGGCGGGCAGTTACAGCGATTGTGCCGTTGGCGTTGATTATGAGACGAATGATTGGGATGCGGCCTTAAGAAATCCAACTCAGGATGTTGTCGTTTCCTATATGTGGCCGGGTGTAGAGAGAAACAGAGTTGGTGTGTTTTTCGAGCAATTCACACGCATTCGCCCAGATTTTCAGTTGGGCGGTGGCGTTCGATATGACCGGGTCGAGATGGATGCAACCAAAGCTGATCTGCCCGGTATGGGCGGATTCACAGCTCTGGATCGTTATGAAGATGCTTATGGGACCACCAGCCCAGAGGCGACCGACAATAACGTGAGTGCGTTCGTCAGTGGCGAGTGGCGTTATGCCCGGAACAGACGTCTGGATGTTGTGGCCAGTCGCAGTGTTCGCAGCCCGGGAGTCACGGAGCGTTATGTCAACAGAATGGACGCCTGGGTTGGGAACCCCGGTCTGGACACTGAAAAACATAACAAGCTGGAAATCAGCCTGTCGGGTCAGGAAGGAAGCTGGAACTGGCGCCCGGCGGTTTGGGTGGATCAGGTTGATGACTACGTGCTTCGCTCACAGGACCGTTATACCAATATCGATGCCCGCCTCCTTGGCGTGGAGGGTGAGTTGGGATGGAGCAATGGCACCTGGAGCACCAGCAGCAAGCTGGCCTCTGTAAGCGGTGATAACCGCGATGCCGACCAACCTCTGCCCCGCATTCCGCCGATTCAGTTTATCCAGACGCTGGCGTGGGCGCATCAGGGCCATACGCTGGAAGCGCAGTGGCAAGTGGCGCGTCGGCAGGACCGGATCGACGAAGAATCGGGACTGGACCCCGGAACTTCGCCTGGTTACGGCGTATTCAACCTGTCCGGCACGCATCCGTTGATGGCTAACCTGAGTCTGACCTGGGCCCTGGACAACGTTTTTGACAAAACATGGGCCCCTCACGTGAGCAAATCTGACGCGCTGGGGCAGGAGTTCTTCAAGGTCAACGAACCGGGCCGCACTGTTCGTGCAGCTTTGACTGCTCGCTGGTGAAAAGCAGAGGGGCGGTCATAAGCGCATAGCCGACTGGTTAAATTTGTTTTACCTCAGCTTCGGCTACCGGCTCATGAACTATGCTGTTGTTATGCAGTTGTGAACCAATGCTGACAGCAACTGAGGGCGTACTGAGTCCGTCCCGAAGGGTTCCGTTATGAGTCAGAATGAACTGACCGCTTTGCACACCTCTGGCACCGGTACGATCGTTGCCATCCGTGGTGGTGTGGTGAGCGTCAGATTCCCTGACCCAGTGCCCCCTATCCGCGAGCTCTTATACGCTGGCAGGATTGCCCTGGAAGTAGCGTCGATTGAGGATAAAGGCGTGGTTCGCTGCATCGCCTTGGCCCCGGTGAAGGGTTTGGGTTTGGGGATGCCGGTTCGGGCGACTGGCTCATCCATCATGGTTCCGGTGGGGGATGCCATCCTCGGGCGTATGCTCAATGTATTCGGAGCGCCCGTGGATAACAAACCGCCACCGGCTGCCACTGAGCACCGCGCTATCCATCAGTTGCCGCCATTGCTGGAGGACCGGGTTGTCCGAAGTCAGGTTCTGGAAACCGGCATCAAGGCCATTGACCTGTTGTCCCCTATTGAGCGGGGCGGAAAAACCGGGCTGTTCGGCGGTGCCGGTGTTGGCAAGACGGTTCTGATTACCGAACTGATCAATAACACAGTGCAGCAACACAAGGGTGTCAGCCTATTCTGCGGCATCGGCGAACGGTCCCGGGAGGCCGAAGAGCTCTACCGGGAAATGGGTGAGGCCGGTGTGCTTGATAACACCGTCATGCTGTTCGGACAGATGAATGAGGTTCCAGGTGTCCGGTTCCTGATCGGCAAGACCGCGCTGACCATGGCGGAATATTTTCGCGACGAACAGCACCGGGATGTGTTGTTGCTTATCGACAACATTTTCCGTTTTGTCCAGGCCGGCTCTGAGCTCTCCGGGCTGCTGGGCCGCATGCCTTCGCGGGTTGGCTATCAGCCGACACTGGCGACTGAACTGGCCGAGCTGGAGGAAAGAATTACTTCAACCCGCAACGCTGCGATAACGTCGGTCCAGGCCGTTTACGTGCCGGCTGACGATTTTACCGACCCTGCCGCCGCCCATATTTTCTCCCATTTGTCCGGTTCCGTGGTGTTGTCACGCAAACGCGCCAGCGAGGGTTTGTATCCGGCGATAGACCCCCTGGCGTCCTCTTCCGTCATGCTCACGCCCTCGGTCGTCGGGCAACGGCATTACGACATAGCCCGGGCGGTGCGCCGGACCCTTGCAGAATACGAAGAGCTGAGGGACATCATCGCCATGCTGGGCATTGAGGAACTGTCGGCCGCGGATCGGTCCACGGTTGCCCGTGCTCGCCGGCTGGAAAGGTTCCTGACCCAGCCGTTTTTCACCACAGCAGCATTCACCGGTGCTGAAGGCAAGCGTGTGACCATTTCAGAGACGCTCAGTGGTTGTGAAACTATCCTGGAGCAGACGGAATTCGAGCAGAACGAGAGTGAGTACTACATGATCGGCGCACTGCCCGAGGTGGTGACATGACGTGGGCTGCGGAGATGGAAGTCTGCCTCAGATTGCCGACCCGGATTCTATATCAGGGTATGGCCCGGAAGCTGTTTGCTGTGGCGGAAAACGGGGCCTTCGGAATGCTGCCCAATCACATTGATTTTGTCACGTCGCTGGTCCCGTCGGTGCTTATTCTGACCGGGCCGAATGGCAGTGAGCAGATCTTTGGCATCGACGAGGGCATCCTGGTGAAAAAAGGCCACCGGATAGATATCGCAATCCGCCGGGGTGTCCCTGGCGAGGATCTTGACTCGTTACAGGAAAGCGTCCGAAAGAATTTTATTGAGGTGGACGAAGATGAGCGCGTTGCCCGCTCTGCACTCTCAAGGCTGGAGGCCGGCATGGTGCGCCGGTTTGCCGACCTGCAGCGGCCCAAGCAATGAGTGGTCGTAAGCCGTCTCCAGAAGAGAATATCGGTCGTCGGGCCGAGCGGCTCAAGAAATCCCGGGAAAACCCCGGGCTGAGTCCCCTGCGTGGTCTTGGGGCCTTTGGCATGATTGGTTGGTCCATTGCGGTCCCGACCGTCGGAGGTGCTTTTCTCGGGCTCTGGCTGGATCGCAACATGCCCCAGGATTTTAACTGGGTTATTGCTTTGATTCTGGGAGGCGTTGCGTTGGGTGGTTTCATTGCCTGGGCCTGGGTCAGCAGGGAGAGCAGGGAAGAGGACGATAGCGATGATAAGCGTTGATTGGCCCGGCGCCCTGTTGGGCTTTGGTGTTGGTGTGATGGCAAGTGTTTTTTATTTTGCAGGCCTGGCATTGACCGTGCGCGTGGCGTTGGGCTCCTCCCGACCCCATGCAGTGCTTATGCCCAGTGCCATGGTGCGGATAGCGCTGCTGCTTTCGGTCGGTTGGCTGGTCACCGGCGGCGCCACTCTGGTTTGGGTCTTCGCCGGTTATGGCCTGGCCTTTTTCCTCGTGCGCTTTGTTGCGACCACGATTGCCCGTTTGCCACGTACGGAGGATGTCTGATGGAATTGACGCCTGACGAGACCATTGTGTTCACGATCTTGGGCCTGGATGTTAACGAAACGGTCGTTAACACCTGGATTGTCATGGCCATTCTGACCATTGCTTCCATTCTCATAACCCGCCATCTGCGACCGGATGTTCCGCCGAACCGTTGGCGCACCACCCTGGAAGTCATTGTAACGGCCATCCAGAGCCAGATTGAGGAAATCTCTCCACGCGCCTCGCGCCACGTGCTGTATTTTTCCGGCACCCTGTTCCTGTTCATCGCGCTGTCGAACCTGCTGTTGGTGGTGCCGGGATTCACGCCGCCCACCGCCTCACTTTCAACGACTGCCGCGCTGGCGTTATCGGTACTGATTGCGGTTCCGCTGTTCGGAATTACCCGGCAGGGTATTGGCGGTTACCTGAAAACCTACGTTCAGCCATCCGTTGTTATGTTGCCGTTCAACATCATCAGCGAGTTTTCACGGGGTATCTCCCTGGCCATCCGCCTGTATGGCAACGTAATGAGTGGTGCGGTGATTGCCGGCATTCTGTTGGGCGTCGCACCGTTCTTTTTTCCCGTAGTAATGGACGTGCTCGGCCTGCTGACGGGCCTGATCCAGGCCTACATATTCGCCATTCTGGCGACGGTTTACATCTCATCGGCGACAGCCACTGCTGGAAAGCCCTTGAGCAAGGAGGAAGACAAATGACTGACCTTGCCCTGATTGCCATCGTTTCCATTTTCACTGCTGGCCTGACCGTGTCTTTTGGCGCTCTGGGTCCCGCCCTGGGAGAGGGGCGGGCGGCTGCGGCGGCCCTTTCTGCGATTGCCCAGCAGCCGGATTCGGCCTCCACATTATCGCGGACCCTGTTTGTCAGCCTGGCAATGATCGAGTCCACGGCCATTTACTGTTTTGTTGTGGCAATGATCGTCCTTTTTGCTAACCCGTTCTGGGATCAGGCCTTGCAGGCCGCCCAGTCGGCCGCAGGTTAAAGCATGTCTGTTGACTGGATTACCATCGTTGCGCAGATTGGCAATTTTCTGGTGCTGGTCTGGCTGCTCAAGCGCTTTCTGTATAAGCCCATCCTGAACGGAATCGATGCTCGTGAAGCCGCAATCGCGGCACGGATGGGTGAGGCGGAAATCGCCCGAACCAAGGCGGCTGCAGCCGAAGCTGAATTTCTGGAGCAAAAACAGAGACTGCTGGCGGATAATTCGGTCAATGCGGAGCGCATTCGCCAGCAAGTGGAACAAGAGCGAGATGCCCTGCTGGCAAACGCTCGCAAGAAACTGGAAAGTGAAAAAAAGGACTGGCAGTCGCATCTGGAGGCAGAGCGGGAAAGGTTCACCAGCGAGTTGCATCTCGCCAGTGCTGAAACGCTTTATCAGCTGGTTCGCCGGGCGCTTCGTGATCTGGCGGATGAGGATCTGGAAGAGCACATCGCGCTGAATGTGATGGAAAAGCTTAAGCCCCTATCTGAGGAACTGATTTCGGCGGCTGAAAACGCTGAAAGCGCCATTGTCACGACCCATGTCGCTTTGCCCCAGAGTGTCCAGGACAAGATGAAAGCTTCATTCGAACCTTTGGCACCAGGGCTTCCGCTGAGCTTTACTACGGATGCCGGTCAGGCTCCCGGTCTGATTCTTCGGATCGGCAGTGTTCAGGTGGCCTGGACCATCGACAGTTACACCGATGAGCTGATCGGTCTGTTGACAGAGCGTCTGGCTGCCGGTGGCTCTGGCAGGGCGAACAATCATGGCTGAAGAACCTGCATTCGCCCCGGCAAAAACGTTTATTGACGCCTTGCTGGACAGCCCGGCGCCTGCACCGGTGCTGACCGAAGTAGGCACGGTTACCGAGGTGGGCGATGGTATTGCCGTTGTGTCTGGCCTGGTCCGGGCGCTGGCGGATGAGCTGCTGGTGTTTGCCTCGGGTGTCCGGGGTGTGGTGCTTGATCTGGAGCCAGGCCGGCTGGGCGTTATTCTGCTTGGGCCATCGGAGCGGGTAACATCCGGGGAAGATGTCTGGCGTACGCACAAAGTGTTCAGTGTGCCGGTGGGGCCCGGCCTCATCGGTCGTGTCGTCGATGCCACCGGAGAGCCCCGGGATGGAAAAGGCAAGATCGTGTCGACCGCAGAACGGCCGGTGGAGGCCAACGCGCTGGGCATACTGAGCCGTGCCCCGGTCACCCGCCCCCTGGCCACCGGTATCAAGGCCATTGATGGAGCTGTGCCGGTCGGGTTGGGCCAGCGGGAGTTGATTATTGGAGATCGGCAAACCGGTAAAACGTCCATTACGGTTGATACCATTCTCAACCAGGCCCGTTCGAACGTGCTCAGCATCTACTGCGCCATCGGTCAGCGAGGGGACGCGGTTGCCCGGGTTATTGAAACCCTCCGGGAAAGTGGTCAGATAGCCAACACCATCGTGGTTGCCGCCGGTGATGAGGACGCACCTGGTCTCGCGTATATCGCACCCTTTGCGGCGATGACGATGGCCGAATACTTTTCAAATCATGGCCGGGATGTGTTGGTTGTTCTTGACGACCTGACGCACCACGCCCGCTCATATCGGGAATTGTCCCTGCTACTGCGCCGCCCACCGGGTCGGGAAGCGTTCCCGGGTGACATATTCTATGTGCACGCCAGGCTGCTTGAGCGGGCCGGCCAGTTCACGCCTGATGCCGGGGGTGGTTCCATCACGGTGTTGCCTGTTGTAGAGACACAGGCGGAAAACCTGTCGGCCTACATTCCGACCAACCTCATTTCAATTACCGACGGACAGATTTACCTGTCGCCGCGGCTTGTGCGCAAAAACCAGTTTCCCGCGGTTGATATCGGATTGTCGGTATCGCGCGTGGGTGGTAAGGCCCAGAACCGGGCATTCCGGGATGTGGCGGGCAATCTGCGCGTGACCCTGTCGCAATTTGAGGAACTGGAGGATTTTGCCCGTTTTGGTACCCGCCTTGATGATAATACCCGGGCCCGTCTGAGCCGCGGGGCTGCGGTGCGCGCCGCGTTGCGCCAGCCCGAGCGGGATCCGGTGCCGGCAGTGGAGCAGCTTCTGATGCTGGTGTCGGCGATGGAGGGGCTGCTCGACGGATTGCCGGAAGCCGCTGTTGTCTCGGCGATGGCCAGGATGCGGCAGGGCGTTGGTGACGCCCTGAAAGATGTTGCCGAGACGATAGAACAGAACCGTCCTCTGGCTGACGCCGAAAAGGCCAAGCTATTGCGGGTCGCCCGATCGATTTTGACGCTGCCTGGAGGTGATGGTCATGCCGCAGACTCTTGAGACCCTGTCCCGTCGCACGGCAACGCTTACCAGTATTCGCGGAATTGTTCACACCATGAAAACCATGTCCGCGATCAACGCGGTGCCCTATGAGCATGCCGCCCGATCTGTTGAGGCCTATCATCAGACGGTATTGAGTGGCCTCCGGGCATTTGTTGCCAAAACCGGTCCCGTTGCGATGCCGGTTTCTGTGCAGGCTGAGCGCATTCTGGTGGTGTTCGGCTCTGATCATGGCCTGTGTGGCAATTACAACGAGGTGCTTGCCGAGAGAGTAAAAACTGAGGCCTCGAGAATGGCGGGCGGCCCCCGGGTATTGTGTGTAGGCGCCCGCATGAGTGATGCCCTCAGCGATCAGGGGCTCAGTCCGGAAGTTACCTTTTTGCCCCCGGCGTCGGCCGATGGCATCGGGCGCCTGGCGAGTGACATAGTGACCCGGCTGGACGAAATCGGCGGTGGTGATATTCACAGCCGTATTTCCGTGACTCTGGCGTTCACGCGCCGGGCAGCGAAAGGCCAGCGGGAAGCGGTGGTGAGCCCGCTGTTGCCGCTGTCACCCTCGCTGCTGTCAGACCCCGGGCAGGCTGGCTGGCGGTCCCGATCCCTGCCCGACTACACGATGCCTGCGGTCCCACTGCTTGCAGCGCTGCTGCGTAACCACATCTTTGCCAGCGTTTTCCATGCCTCTGCAGAACCAATGGTGACCGAAAATGCGGCCAGGCTGGCATTGATGCAACAGGCGGAACAGGCGGTCGATGATCGCCTCGATGAGGTGGGCGGGCAATTCAGACTGGTGCGTCAGGATGAGATTACCAATGAACTGATGGACATTATTATCGGTTTCGAGGCGCTGAAAAAGAAATCACCAGCGTTGTGAGCATTCCCTGCATGTTTTCCGTTGAGGATTGCTGATAACCTCAGATTATTACCTAATAACCATTTGTTATTCCCGAGGTGCATGATGGGATGGATTGCTGCTTCAGGTTTTATTGTAGCTTTGGGACTGTTGACCTCAGCGGCTCATGGGCAGGGCAGTGCCGAAGCATTGACGACGGCGGCGGCAGAGCGCAGCGAGTTCCATGAGATCGTCCATCTTGATGGTGTCATTGAGGCGGTTCAACAGAGCACCGTTTCAGCTCAGACTAGCGGGACTGTCCTGAGCTTGCCTTATGATGTCGATGATTCGGTTGCCGCCGGTGAACTGATTGTCCAGTTGGAAGACAGTGAGCAGCGCTCCCGGTTGCGCCAGGCTCAGGCTGGGCTGGAAGAGGCGGAAGCGGCGCTGCTGGATGCAGGTCAGCGCTTCGAGCGCATCAAGGCCGTCTATGAACGGGGGCTTGCTTCTCGCCAGGAGTTCGATCAGACCGGTAACAACCTGGCGGCTGCCCGGGCCCGGGTGACTCTCGCAGACGGCCGGGTGCTGGAAACCGGTGAGATGACGTTCTATCCCTATGCCAACCCGCAAACCCATACTTTCCGCCTGCGCATGCGTCTGAGTGAGCCCAATGGTTCCCTGTTTCCCGGCATGCTGGTCAAGGTCGGTGTGCCGGTTGCCAGCCGCGAGGCGCTCTGGGTGCCCGCCAGCAGTCTGATTCAACGCAGTGAGCTAAGGGCCGTTTTTGTGCTCGATGAGCAGGACCGGCCGCGACTCCGCCAGGTCCGCACCGGGATGAGGGACAATGGCCGGCTGGAAATCCTTGCGGGCCTGAGCGAGGGAGATCGGGTGGTGACCAACCCTTCTGAGTTGGTCGGCAGTGATCGATTGAACCCGGCAGCGGAGTCTGGAATGAGGGGCAATCTGTGAGCGGTGAACTGCCCCCTGTTGGTCCATCCGGCGCCATCGCCCGGGTCTTCCAGGACAATCACCTCACGCCATTGCTCGCCATACTGGCGATTATTCTCGGCGTTCTGGCCGTGGTGGTCACCCCGAAAGAGGAAGAGCCCCAGATCGATGTGACGATGGCTGACATCATGGTGGCGTTTCCAGGTGCCAGCACCCGTGAAGTTGAAAGCGCCATAGCCACACCTGGCGAGCAGGTGATGAGCGAAATCCAGGGCGTGGAACATGTCTACTCGGTATCACGACAGGGCCAGGCGGTGATCACCGTCCAGTTCGAAGTAGGCATTCCGCGTCAGGAAGCGCTGGTCCGGCTTTATAATCAGGTTTACTCCAATCAAGACTGGTTGCCAGCCAACCTGGGCGCGACCCAGCCGCTGATCAAACCCAAAGGGATTGATGATGTTCCGGTGATGACCCTGACCCTCTACGACCCGGTTAATGGGCACACGGGCGAGGAACTGACCCGCCTGGCCCATATGCTGGAAGTTGCCCTGAAGCGGGTTCCGGGTACCCGGGATGTCTACACCACTGGCGGGATCCCCGACCGGGTCGATATCCGTTTTGATCCAGCGTTGCTGGCTGGCTTCAACCTCACGATCGACGACATTCGCAGTGCCCTGTCCGCCGCCAATTCGAGTAGCCAGGAAGCCAGGGTAACCCGGGATAATCTTTCCATTCCGGTGCAGGCCGGAAGCCTGCTGGAATCGGTCACCGATGTTCGGCGTCTGGTGGTGGGTATCTCCAACGGCGCGGCGGTTTACCTGGAGGATGTGGCCGACGTCAGTCGAGGCGGCGCGGTCGCCGACCAGAGTGTGATGACCGGTTTCGGGCCTGCACATGGAACCGGCATAGCGGGCCGGCCCGGTGAAGTGTATCCGGCTGTCACCCTGGCGATCGCCAAGAAACCGGGTGAAAATGCGGTCAATATCACCGCCGCCATTGAAGAGCGGCTGGAACAGTTGCGGAATCGGGCATTGCCTGACGATGTGGCCGTGTTGATCACCCGGGACTATGGCGTTACCGCTTCCCAGAAAGCCCGCAAACTGATTACTGATCTGATCTCCGCCACCCTGTGCGTGGTGCTCCTGGTATTGGCGGCTATGGGTTGGCGCCAGGCCCTGATTGTCGGTGTTGCCGTGCTGATCACCCTGTTGCTGACGCTGGTGTTTTCCTGGGCCTGGGGTTTTACCCTCAACCGGGTATCCCTGTTCGCGCTGATTTTCTCCATCGGCATCCTGGTCGATGACGGCATCGTGATCACCGAGAACATCAACCGGCGAATCCAGAACTCCCGGCGCCCGGTGAAGGACATAATTCCGGTGGCCGTGGACGAAGTGGGTACGCCCACCATTATGGCCAGTCTTACCATCATGGCCGCACTGCTTCCCATGGCGTTTGTCAGTGGCCTGATGGGCCCGTACATGAGCCCGATCCCGATCAATGCCTCAGCGGGTATGGTGCTGTCCCAGATTGTCGCCTTTGTGGTGGCACCCTGGCTGGCGTTCCGGCTTCTCAAACATAACAAGGGTGAGCAGGCTGCCGAGGCTGAGGAGGCCTCCAGTTCCGCTGACGGTGTGAGCCCCCGGTCCCTGCGAATTTTCCGTGCAGTGCTTGGGCCCTTTCTCGGTGATCATTCCGGGCGGCGCCGTCTGCTTGCCCTAGGGGTGGTGGGGCTGACTGTCGTCGCGGCATCACTACCGGTATTTCAGGCTGTGATCCTGAAAATGCTGCCGTTTGATAATAAATCCGAGCTGCAGGTGGTGGTGGATATGCCCGAGCGCACGCCCATGGAGCAAACCCAGCGGGTGCTGATGGAGATGGGCGGCTATCTGGAGACGGTTGCGGAGGTGGCCAACTGGCAGACCTACGCAGGCACGGCTTCGCCGATCAATTTTAACGGCCTGGTGCGCCAGTATTATCTGCGCAGTGAACCCTATCAGGGCGATATTCAGGTGAACCTCAGCCACGAGGGAAACCGGGATCGTCCGTCCCACAAAATCGCCCAGTCCCTGCGGGCGCCGCTGACCGACATTGGTGACAAGTACGGTGCCAGCGTGAAGATTGTGGAAGTACCGCCCGGGCCCCCGGTGCTGTCTCCTGTAGTCGCGGAAATCTATGCGGTAGATGAAGTACGCCGTGCGGAACTGGCCCGCAGGGTGGCGGAGGGCATGACACAGGTTGACGGCCTGGTGGATATCGACACGACACTCGAAGCGCCGACAAGGCAATGGAAAGTCGTGGTCGACAGGGACCGCGCAGCTCGACTGGGCGTCGCCCAGTCCCAGGTCGTCGGTGCCTTGCAGACGGCCCTCGGTGGAACCAGCGTCAGCTTCCTGCACGACGATCACGCCAAGTATCCCGTGCCGATCAGGGTGATTCTGAGTGAAGGCGATAAGGCTCAACCGTCGGTACTGCTATCCCTTAACGTACGCAGTCGCAGCGGTAACCTGGTCCCGCTGGCAAGCATTGCCGAGGTTCGGGAAGCGGACTGGATGGGGGCCATCTATCACAAGAATCTGCTGCCAGTGACCTACGTAACAGCCGACATGGCCGGTGAGACCGATTCGCCGCTGTATGGCATGTTCGATATGGTCGAGCGCCTGAACCAGCAGGAAGGTGCGCCGGAGCAATACTTTATTGATCAGCCTCCGCTGCCGGAAAAGGGCACCCTGAAATGGGACGGCGAGTGGCAGATTACCTATGAAACCTTCCGGGATATGGGCGCCGCCTACAGTGTGGGCATATTCATGATTTTCGTGCTGCTGGTGGCGCAGTTCCGCTCCTACATTCTGCCGCTGGTTATTATGGCGCCCATTCCGCTGACGCTGATCGGAATCATGCCGGGGCATGTGCTGCTGGGGCGCGAGTTCACGGCAACCAGCATGATCGGCATGATTGCCCTGGCGGGCATTATTGTACGTAACTCCATTCTGCTGGTGGTGTTTATCCGCCAACTGCTTGAGGAGGGCGTGGAACTGGGCGAAGCCGTGGTTCTGGCCGGTGCGGTGCGGATCAAGCCCATTGCCCTGACCGCGATCTCTGCAATGGTAGGCGCGTATTTTATCCTGAATGATCCGATCTTTAATGGTCTTGCGATATCACTGGTTTTTGGCCTGGCCATGTCCACCTTGCTGACGGTGCTTGTTGTGCCCCTGCTTTACTACACGCTGGCCCGCTGCAAGTGGGTCTAGCGAGTCGGCCAGGAAACTTCTGTTGAAGTTCAGGGAATCCATCAGACGTCCAGACTGATCACGCGGTCGGTGCCCGGAAGGGCATCGGCTGCGTGCGCCAGACTGATCACCGTTTTTCCTTCCAGAAGATCGTCCATCCGTTTCGAAATGCGCCCACGCGTTTCGCCATCAAGGCCGGTAAAAGGCTCGTCCAGAATCACCAGTCGGGCCGGGTTTAACAGGACCCGCGCCAGTGCCACCCTGCGTGACTCGCCGCCAGACAGCCGATTTCCACCGCTGCCCAACCAGGTATCAAGCCTGTCCGGTTCTGATGCAAAACGCCCGGCCAACTCCACCTGTTCAAGAACACTCCATAGCTCGCTGTCGCTGGCGTTCGGTGAACCCAATAGCAGGTTCGCCCGCAGCGAATCCTCAAACAGCACCGTGTTTTGGGTCAGATAAACCAGCGGTTGGCAGGTGATATCGCCCTGAAACGGCAAAAGGCCAGCAAAGGTGTCTGCCAATGAAGATTTGCCACTCCCGGAATAGCCCAGAATGCCAATGCGTTCTCCCGTCAATGCGTCGAGATTGAAACGGCCAAGCAGGGGAGCCTGGCTTGGATGTTTTACGGTGAGGTTCTGGGCCCTGAGCGCGAGATTTTCCGGAAGATCGGCAGCGCCATGGCGCGCAGCCGACGTATGGCCCCGGCAATCACGGTTCAGGCGCCTGGCAGAGGCGACCGTTGCACCCAGCTTGCCGAAGGCATCCGGTAGCATGGCGTAAATCTCCGCCAGGCCCAGCAAAGCGATGGGTAATAATACCAATACCGGCCCTGATAGCTGGCCAGCCTGAAACAGAGCGAAGCCAGTCCAGAGAGCCAGAACCGCAGAAAGGTTTATCAGCAGATGGGTAATGGCCAGGTGCCAGCCCTGACGACTGTCTACTCTGGCCTGTTCAGCATTGGCCTGGTAGGCCTGGCGCATCAGCCAGGCCGCGTGTTTGCCGGTTCTGCCGGCAGCGGTCAATTCTGCAAAACCCTCGATGTGTTCCACCACTGCGCTACGCAAGTCTTCCTGTTGATCGCTTTGCCTGGCGGCCAGATGCCTCGTTGTGAAATATACGCCGGCGGTCGCCACCAGAAACGCCAACGCCAGCGTCACGCCTACCAATGCGGCGATGCGAAGGTTGAACAAAACCGACGTTAATATCACCACGAGCAAAGTGACCAGGGCAGCAAGTGCGGTGGGCGCAATGAGCCGAAGGTAGAGGGTATCCAGAGCGTCGACATCGCTGGTAAGCCTGGATAGCCACTGGGCACCGGTCAATTCGTTCCGGTGGCCTATGCTGGTCCGGGACAGTCTTTGAAACAAGGCGACCCGGATGTCGGTCAGCAGTTTCAATACGGTGTCGTGGTTGTATACCCGCTCCAGATAGCGAAAAACCGTGCGGGACACCGCAAACATGCGGATGGCGCCACCGGGCACATACAGGTTAATGGACGCCGCCAGACCGGCGGCCAGAAGCAGGCCCACCCGCGCGGTTTCAGTGATGAACCAGCCGGAAACGACCAGCAGGGCAACGCCAGACAGCAGCGTAAATAGAATCAGCAACCCGCCGATAACCAACCGTTTCGGTTGCCTGACAATAAGGTCCAGCCAGGGCTTCAGCTCATGCATTGCGAACCGCCCCGTCTGAAACCAGTAATATCCGGTTCGCCAGAGTCAACAAGGCTTGATGATGGGTGGAAAAAATCAGCGTTTTGCCCGCTATGGCCAGTTTGTGCAGCGCTTCCAGAACGAACAGCTCACTGTCGTTGTCCAGGCCAGCTGTAGGCTCGTCCAGCAGAATCAGGTCAAAATCCGACAGGAAGATCCGGGCCAGGCTCAAGCGACGCGCCTGGCCGCCTGAAATCCCGTAACCGTCTTCAGAAACCGCACTGTAAATGCCGTCTTTTCGATTTTTAAGTAGCGGGCCCAGGCCGACATTGCGCAGGGCGGTTTCAATGGCGATATCCGATGCATCAGGCCGTGTCAGGCGAAGATTGTCTGCCCATGTGCCGTGAACCAGGAAACCTTTTTGCCCCAGCCAGCCAAACTGAAAACTACCCGGCGGCTTGCCGAAGAGGTGCAGTTCGCCGCTGTCTGCGGCGATGAAGCCCGCGAGTAGATGCAGAAGCGTGGACTTGCCGCCGCCCGAGGGGCCGGTAAGCGCAATGACTTCGCCCTTTTGAACGATGAGCGACAGCCCCTGCAAAACTGGCGCGTTACCTCCGAATGTTTTTGTCACGGCGCGCAGTTCAATCAGGTCGTTCGACCCTTCAACTGTGGCCCGCGGGTCGGTGGGATCATCTTGCGGCGCCCTGCGCAGGCGATCCAGTATTTCTGCAGCGGCACCCATGGCGGTAGCGCGATCGTGATAATGCTGGGAAAGGGTGCGCAGCGGCTGAAAAAACTCTGGAGCCAGCAACAGAATCAGTAATCCTGTAAAAAGGGTCAGTTCGTTTGAGGGACCGTAAGTGATGTAACCAAGCAGACCAAACCCGATGTAGATGGCGATTACCGCAATGGCGACGGAAGCAAAGAACTCCAACACCGCCGAAGACAAAAACGCCACCCGAAGAGTTTTCATAGTGATGCGCCGGTAGTGATCTGACCGATTGCGAATCAGTTCAGCGGCACCGGCGGTCTGACCAAACAGCTGCAGCGTGGTCAGCCCCCGCACCTTATCCAAAAACTGCCCGGAAAGCCGGCTGATGGTTTCGAAATGCTGTTGGTTCAGCTTCTCTGCGCCCATACCCACCAGCGCCATGAACAAAGGAATCAGCGGTGCCGAAAGCAGCAGAAAAATTCCGGCCAGCCAGTCCAGCCAGAATACCAATGCCAGAATCAGCGCCGGCACAATCATGGACAGGGTCATTTGCGGCAGGAACCGCGCAAAGTACCCGTGCAGCGCTTCGACATGGTCAATCCATTCCCGGGCGAGAGTGCCAGCTGAAATCTGCCCCAACTCGACCGGGCCGGTGGCCTGCCAGTGCTTGTGAAGCTGTCGCCGCACGTCCCGGCGGACCTGTTCGCTGCAGCGGGCCGCGAACCGGCTCTGAAAACCCTGGCCGATAGCACGCACTGCAAGAGCCAGAATCAGCCCGAGAAAGAGCGGTGTCAGATTGGCGACCGGAATCTTTGCAATGATGCCGAGATGGACAATTCGGGCCAGAAGAACCATCTGAACGATGGTCGCGACGCCTGCAACGATGCCGGCGGCCACTGTGCCTCTGACCCAGTGGCGGTTACCATGGGCCAACTGCCCAAGCCATTGCCTGACTGCCGCCGGGTCAGAGGTTGATGCCTGTTCATCCACAGCTTGTGGTTGAGCCACTTAATGATAGCCCTCGCCAGCGCGTACCTTGCCGCGGAATACCCAGTAGGTCCAGGCGGTATAGCCAAGTACTACAGGGATTACGAACACCAAGCCAATCAACAGGAACATTTGTGATCCAGGGGCGGAAGCCGCGTCCCAAAGCGTATAATTGGGAGGAACCACATAGGGCCAGCGGCTGATCAACAAACCCAGGTAGGTGGTGATAAAAAGCCCCATGGTGGCGACGAATGGCATGCCATCTTTGCGATCCCGTACCGACCGGTAGATCTGAAAGGCGCAAACAAGGGTGAGCACTGGCAAAATCCAGATAATACTCAGGTTAGAAAACCAACGTTCACGAACCATTTCGTCCACAAACGGGGTCCAGACTCCGATGATCCCGAATACCACCAAAACGGCCAGGAGCAGCGGCAGGGTGATCCTGTATGCCCACTGCTGCAGATAACCCTCAGTTTTCATAATTAGCCAGGTCGACCCCAGTAGCGCATAGCCTGCCAGCAGGCCGAGCCCGGTCAATACGGTGAACGGTGTCAGCCAGTCCAGCGCACCGCCTACATAGACACCGTTTGCGGTCTCAAAACCCTGAATGTAAGCGCCAACAACGGCACCTTGGGCAAAAGAGGCCACGGTAGAGCCACCGGCGAAAGCCCAATTCCATAAGTAACGTGACGAGCGCGCCTTAAATCGGAACTCGAACGCCACGCCCCGAAAAATCAGTCCGGTCAGCAACAAAAATACGCCGATATAAAGCGCCGGTAAAAGAATGGAATACACCAGTGGAAACGCGGCGAGTAGCCCAGCACCGCCCAGCACCAGCCAGGTCTCGTTGCCATCCCAGACTGGCGCCACTGAGTTCATCATCGTGTCGCGACTTTCTTCGTTTGGGGCGAAAGGGAAAAGAATCCCGACGCCCAGGTCAAACCCGTCCATCAGTACATACATGATGATGCCGAAGCCGATAATGAATGCCCATATCAAGGGTAGATCAATCAGTTCCATAATCAGTGACCTCCTTGGTTGGCGGGCTCGCCGTGCTGTCGGTCACCCTCAATCTCGAAGGGAACATGAGTGGCTGAAAACGGCCGCTTGGGACGCTCTACTTCATGTTCGTCGTCCTGCTGATTTTCGAGCCCGACAAAAAGAACCCGCATCAGGTAATACACCCCGGCGGAAAACACCATCGCGTAAACAACGACGTAACCGATTAGCGTGAACAACGCCATACCGCCGGTCAGCGAAGGCGTCAGCGCCTGGGTTTGGGTCATCATTCCGTACACCAACCAGGGCGCCCGACCTATTTCAGTCACAAACCATCCAGCCAGAACCGCGACGAAAGGCGTCAGGCTCATTACCCGCATACCCTGTAGAAACCAGCGGCTACGCCAGTAGCGGTCACCGGCCCTTAACAGCAGTCCGGCAAAAGCAAACGCAATCAGCAATAGCCCGATACCCACCATGACCCGGAACGACCAGAACACGATCGCCACCGGCGGCTGCTCGTCAACAGCCACTTCGTTGAGTCCAGGCACTTCGCCATCCCACTCATGGGTAAGAATGAAACTGGCCAGGCTGGGAATCCCTACCTCATAGAGATTCCGCTGGTTCTCCTGATCGGGAATCGCAAATAACAACAGCGGCACATTCCGGGAGGTCTCCCAGTTGCCTTCCATTGCTGCCACTTTGGCGGGCTGGTGTTCCAGAGTATTCAAGCCATGGAAGTCACCCAGAACCACTTGCGCCGGCGCAATGAACAGCAGTAACCACAAGCACATGGAGAGAGCTTTGCGATTAGCTTCCACCTCGCGGCCTCGCAGCAAATACCAGGCGCTCACACCTGCCACCACAAATCCGCCCGTCAGGAAGGAGGCCAGACCCATGTGGGCAAAGCGATACCCAAAGGACGGGTTGAAGATCGCTTCACTCCAGGAGGTTACATAGAACACGCCGTCCCGAAGCTCGGTGCCTGCTGGGGTTTGCATCCAGCTGTTCGCCGAGAGAATCCAGAATGAGGATATAAAGGTTCCGAGTGCGACCATGATGGCCGCGAACAGGTGAACTCCGGCAGGTACCTTGTCACGGCCAAACAGCAGTACACCCAGAAACGCAGCTTCCAGGAAGAACGCTGTGACGACTTCATAGCTGAGAACAGGGCCGAGGAA
>Ga0306912_1000318_pt1 | contig 29507 bp, 31 predicted proteins | sample AntRauFillE10628_FD_190443 | JGI IMG/M metagenome (GOLD analysis project Ga0306912, IMG submission 190443) | Saline lake microbial communities from Rauer Islands, Antarctica - Metagenome Filla E10 #628 (v2) (version 2) | ecosystem: Environmental > Aquatic > Non-marine Saline and Alkaline >...
TGGAAAAGAGAAGGAATGGTTCAGGACAAAATCGAACTCTATGTTACAGAGTCAGACCAAGTTCAAAAGGCACAAGCCTTTTTCAGCCTACCTAGCGATTATGGAAAAAAACAAGTTTGGTTTGAGTGTATTACAGACTTAAGTTTAAACAGGCATTGAGCTAAGTGCTGATTTTTCAAAAGTTACTTTCACTTTTTCTCCGACCTTAGGTGCTTCTTGCCAGCTCCAAATCCGTGAACGTAAAAGCTGACCTGATTTTGTCTGAACACGGATGTCATAGAAAGGGCCTTTAAAATCACAGGCCTTCACCACGGCCGATTCTCCAGGGCAATCCTTGGCCACAATAAGTACAGCTTCTGGCCTAAAAAAGAGATAAGCAAACTCTGCATGACCTTCTTGCAAATCTGTATACGTCGTCTTAACTCTGAACTCTCCCATCTTGTTTTTTAGACTCAACCATTGTCCCTCTTTTTTAAGAATCTTTGAGGCAATTAGATTTACTTCTCCACAAAAGCGGGCAGCCTGGGCGCTTGGCGGATTTCGATAAAGCTCTACTGAGTCCGTCAAAAAAAGTTTACCTTCAATCATAATGATAAGTTTTTGGGCCCTTTCATAGGCCTCTTCTAGATCGTGGGTAACAAGCAAGCTGCTGGTTCCCCACTCTGACAAAATATTAAACAACTCATCTTCTAATTCTCGCCTAAGCAACTTATCTAAGTGAGCAAAGGGTTCATCCATTAAAACAAGTACAGGGCGATTCAGTAAAAACTTGGCCATAACGACTCGGGCCTTTTGCCCTGTAGAGAGAATTGCCGTCGGCTTTTTGGACTCTCCTTGTAAGTGAAAAGTCTCGATAATATCTCTGACAAAATGGTGTTTTTGCTTTTCATCACCCTCAGCATGTCCCATCAAGTAATCATAAACACTAGATGCAGGACTCAAGCTCCATTCTTGTGGAATAAAAGCGAGCTTGTGGGCCGGAAAGTCCTTTATAGGGACACCCTTAAAAAAAACTTCTCCTTTATCAGGCTCTAGCTGATTGGCGAGAATTCTTAATAAAGTGGTTTTTCCTTCGCCTGAAGGTCCAATAAGAACAGAAGAGGAGGCGACCGGTAACTTTAAGTTTACGTCCTTGAGGGCCCAAATACCTTTGGGGTCAAATGTATGTCCTAAATTACTTAATTCTAAACCACTCATAATGAACTCTTTCTCCTGCCTCTCGCTGCATTCAATCCATCCTGGACCTAAAAAAGCCCCGGTTTCGACGGGGCTTTTTATTATCTATATCAATTTAAAGCAAAGCTTATTTCTCTAATGAGTTATAAAGCGCTTTGAAACCTTCAAAGTCAGTTGCTGCCAAATCGGCAAGCATCTTTCTATTAAGATCTATTTCACTTTTTCCTAGAGCGCCCATAAATTTTGAGTAGCTCATTCCAAGAGATGTTGAGGCTGCACCAATACGGACAATCCATAGGCGTCTCATATTACGCTTGAGGAGTTTACGTCCAATATAAGAATTATGGAGCGCACGGACCACTGTTTGGGCCGCATGACGGTACTTAGTTCTTCTGTCGAAATGATAGCCCTTTGCGAGCTTAAGGATCTTGTTTCTTCTTCTTCTGGCCTTAAAACCACGTCTTACACGTGCCATACTTACTCCTTTTCGATCATTGGGGGGTTATTGGCCTCTTTTACCCAAGTCTCAGTTCCAGGTTATACCCATAACGGGCGGTTTATTAATTTTTTGAGGCGTAGGGCAACATTCTTTTAACTTTTTGAACGTCAGCACTATCAACATAAGCCGTTTTCCCGGCCCGTTTTTTTTGCTCTTGCGACTTTTTTTCTAAGATGTGACGCAAATTACATCTTTTTCTCTTAAACTTTCCGTTTCCTACCGCTTTGAAACGCTTGGCCGCGGCCCGACGGGTCTTCATTTTAGGCATAACAATCACTCCTTAAACTTTCACAAGGAAACTTTATTACCAAATCCAGCTCCATAAGTAAAAGATAATTTGAAACTTTCACTACTTTTTAGAGATCGGGGCCACGATAGTTATAATTCGATTCCCCATAAACTTGGGCTCGCTTTCCATTTGGGCACCAAACTCTTCAACCTGGCCAATAATGCCTTTAAACTTATCAAGTCCAGCATCACGATAGGCCATCTCTCGTCCTCGAAATTGCATAACCATTTTGACCTTATCGCCTTGTCCTATAAACTTTTCTGCTTTTTTCAGCTTCGTTTCAAGGTCATGGGCCTCGATATTGGGTCGAAATTGGATTTCTTTCAATTGGATCACAGCTTGCTTTTTCTTGGCCTCATTGGCTTTTTTCTGCTGTAAGTACTTGAACTTTCCGTAGTCTACAAGTTTGACCACCGGTGGCTTTGCACTGGGTGACACTTCAACCAAATCAAGCCCTGTCTCCTCTGAGTGGCGTTTCGCCTCTTCGAGTGTAACAACACCATATTGATCCCCATTATCTCCAATTAACCGACACTCCGAAATACGGATTTGATCATTAATTTTCGGTCCAGAGGGCTTGCCTCTTTTAAAACCACGTTGATCCTTAATAGCTTACCTCCAAGCGTTTAATAATAGTCATACATCACGATCCTAATTACGGGCATTTTAGCCTGTGTCCTTTCAATATTCAAGACACTATCACTCAGGAAAGAGCTGAATTTGTGCTTGAGTTGAGATTCCTTGATTTTTAAGCTTGATTCGCCAGGTTTTGGCAAGAATTTCTGAAGATCTTTCCTTGACCACCTGCGATAATGCGTCGTATTCATCTTTTAAAAGAGATAAATCTGGAGCTTCAAAAATATAAGGAGTTAATTCCCTTTGAGCGCAGCGTCCCTGTGCTAAGTCATGAAGCCCGAAGCGCTCAAGCGGATCTTCATTTGGTGGACCGATAACCTCTCTTCCAATCCAAAAAGGAGTTTCATCAAAAGCTTGACTAGAAGGTGGTTCAAAAAAATAAATAAATATCTCTCCATTTGCCCATTGATAGCGCGTCTCTTCCATCACAACTTGTTCGAGCTGAACGAATTCATTTATACAGTTGGACAACAGTTTAGATAGCTCGCCTTTTTTGGGTTTAAGCGTTTTATAAAGAAGTCGAGCATTAGGAGTCTTGGTCCACAACGGGTTAACAGAGCTCATATATTCGCTCTTAAATGAAAACGTTGATGTTCTTTGAGATCTTCTTCAAAAGCTAAGATAAGGCCTTGTAAGACATCTGGATCATTGACATAAATCTTTGCATGTTCATGCCGAATAATATGTTGCTGTGTAAAATATTTTAAAGAATTTCTCATCATAGGTAATGAGTAACTCTCAGTAAATTGAATGACACCTTCCAAGTTACGCTCTTCTTGGTAAACATTTTTCAAACGCTTTTCAAACTCTTCGCTACGAATCCCTTCTTTATGTGCTTTGCCTTCTTCACAAAGTAACCACAATGTCTGGGCCGAAACGTAGTATGCTTCATAAATGTAGTGACACGACCTCGAAAATAATCCTATATGAGAAAGAATAGCGTAAAGCTCTTTATGAGTCAGCTGCATACACTCTTCAAAGGTCTTAACTTCCCTGCGTATGCACCAACTAATCACCTCGACTGTTTTTTTATAAAACTCTCTCATGGTAGGCAGATAAAACTCATGTTTGAGCAGATCTCTTTGAGTTAAGAAGTGGCGTTTTAAATCTTCTACATTTTGTATGGAGCCATTGAAGAGACTGAACCAAGCAGTCGTGATAGACCATGGAACAAGGAAATGATGTAAAATCGTATTTTTAAAATATAAAAGCTCCGGCCTCGACTCTTCTTTAATAGCGTAAAAAACCTGACCTCTTTTACTCTTTCCAATGACATCAACTTTTTCATTTGCAATCAGAATATCCATGGCCCGACCAAGCGTTTTCTCCCAATTCTCAGATTTGAGTGAGTCGGTCAATGGAATCTCAAAGTGCTTACAGTAATCAATAATTTGCTGGCAATTCGCTAACAAACCGGCCCATTTGAGTGCTCCTGTTGGTTCATCTAAAAGCACTAGGGCCAAAAGAGAAGTTGGGGTCACAACCATTCTACGGCCGACTTGCCGGAAACAATCGAATGCCAAGTTCTGTGTACGTATCTTAATTTCTGGAATATTAGGATCCGCTTGAACAACGTCACCAAAATGAATATGAACATTCCCAAACTGATAGGAAAGTAATTTAAAAAGTTTAAAGAGTTGTCTTGTACTCTCTTTCTTCTTCTTTCCGCCACGTAACTCTCTGGCCAGAGATTGTTGCTCAGGTACATACTCGTGGGCAATACTCACGGGCAAGAAAAGCAGAGGAGATTTTTTGTCCTCCGGAAGTTGCTGATGGGCCTCAAGTAACATTTGATAAAGACCAAAACGAGGCGGGAGAAGTTTGCCAGTTCGAGAACGCCCTCCTTCGAAAAAAAACTCAATTGGTTTTTTTAACATTAATAAATAATACAAATATGCCTCAAGCGTTATTTTGTAGAGGATATCATTTTGAAAACTTCTTCGAATAAAAAAACAGCCTGACTTTCGAAATAGTTTTCCAATAGGAAAAATATTTAAATTGTTACCGCCGGCCACGTGAAGAGGAATTTTATAATCTTTAAACACTTTGTAATTAATGGCCACATAGTCTGCATGAGATTGATGATTTGGAACTAGCACCACTGAGTTTTCGCTGGTTAATTTCTTGAAATCAATACCATTAGCTTCGAGGTTTATCCCATCATAAAGCTTGGCCAGGGTCGCATCTAAAGCCTTTTCAAAAGTCTTGATTGTTGTTAGAGAGAAATCTGCTTTTATCTCATCAAGATTTTTTAAGGCCTTCTCACGTTCTTTTTTAGGATTCTCTGAGTTCTCAATTCTTTGTTTGAGACGTGGATAAGAAAGAACAATTTCTTCGAGTTTATTCAAGTCTTCATCCTTCAAAATTATTGAACACCGTGAGGTTTGCTCTCAAGCATCCCAGAAGCACTCATTTCCATAAAAAGAGCTTGATCACTCATTTGTGTGACTCTTTCAGCTCCTAGATAAGTCATACCTGAACGTATTCCCCCCAGCAACTCATGGACAATCTCAGACACTGGTCCTTTACAAGAGACGTAACTTGATTCTCCTTCTGCTGTCATCCCCTGCGGAAGTTCACCGCGCCAAGAGACTTGGGCCGACTTTGACGCCATTCCTCGATATTGCTTTTTTCCACCTTTTATTTCTCCAGGAGTCTCGAGAGTCCCTGAAAGAAGAGAGCCCATCATAGCGCTCGAAGCGCCTGCTGCAAGAGATTTTACAATGTCTCCGCTCGTTTTCAGTCCTCCATCGGCGATCACAGGTACCTGATGCTTCATGGCCTCTTCAACACAAAGAGCAACTGCTGTGAGTTGTGGGACACCATGGCCGGTGATAATTCGAGTTGTACACATTGAACCTGGGCCAATTCCAACTTTAACAGCATCTGCTCCTGCTTCGATCAAACGACGTACACCTTCGGCAGTCGCCACATTTCCAGCAATGATATCAATATTGGGATACTTCTTTCTTACCCACTCAAGAGTTTCGAGCATCATAATAGAGTCGCCGTGAGCAATATCAATCGTAAGGATTTGGACATTCTCAGCGGCTAAAAGCTCGGCCCTTTTTTGACCTTCCTCTTTAACACCAATAGAGGCGGCGACTAAATTTGGTAGGCCGTTTTCTGTTTGATATTTTTGTATCTGACGAACATCTTCAACCTGTTGCTCAGGAGACATAAATCGATGTAAGATCCCAAGTCCTCCCAGCTTTGACATTGCACAGGCCATCTCTGGGCCAGTGACAGTGTCCATATTAGAACTGATGAGAGGAATGTTAGCGCTATAATTTTTTGTCAACTTAGTTTCAAGTGAAGGATCACGACGCGAACTCAATTGGGAGTGACGAGGCACCATTAATACATCATCAAAAGTTAGCCCCCTACCTCGTTGAAGAATTCCCGCAGCATTGAACATCAGATCCATTGTTTTCTCCTCTTAGAGAGTGATTGAAATAAGCGTGTCAAAAATATCCAACTTCAATACTGCTGGCCCGAGCTAGTGCAGCAAAAACTTAAGGGCCACTACTCCAACGAGCAATAGTAATAGGAAGAATAATATAAAGAAAAGTATCTCTAACAAGATAATAGAGGAAAAAGTAGACAAAGGCTTTTGGACTCTTCAGCCACAATTTTTCTAGACCTAATATCTGTGCTTTTTTGGACATCGCTATCATAAAGCGAGATTTACCATAGTGCTTAATAAAAAAACTCAAAGCACCGTCGACCCGACGGTCAAAAGCGAAACAGACCTTAAGAATAGGATCTGGTAAAACTCGGCCTAGAAAATTTAAGATTCCCGTAATAAAGCGCTCAGGCAGAGACTTTTTTCTTGTGCCTTTAGCTTTAGCGTCTGTATTAACTGACGTATTTTTAGCAATCTCAACAGGACCTATTGACTCTGCCATAACTCACCTTAATTAGATTGGTCCTTGAAAATAGCAAATTTTTTTACTTCCGCCTAGAAGTGTCTTAATGAATCTACAAAACGATGACATTTCTACAAGGACATTCCCTTATAGTTATAATCTAGGAAACAAAGACAACCTTATTTCAAGTGCGTACTATAATGATCGATGGTCTAGAACTACTCAATTTACCTAGTCAGTCGCCTTTAGACACTAAAGACTACCCCGGTGCGTTCATCTTGAAAACCTGCCAACGCACGCTCATTCTGGGACATGGACCTCTCAAGTCAGAAGGTCATGAAAAATACAGCGCTCAAGACGCCTATCAGTTTTTACTACAAACGATTTGTGGGCTTAAAAGCCAAATATTGGCCGAAAGCGAGATCACGGCCCAGTTCAAAGACGCCTACCGCAACTACCTGCAAGACCCTTATAAGCTTGGTCCTATAATTAATGTCCTGGAAAAGCTGTTCAAAGACGCCAAAGAGATTAGAACTCGTTATTTGTTGAAAGTAGGTCAACAATCCTATGCTGGAATCACAAAACAGATTTTGAGCTCTAGTTGGCCAAAAGACTGCAATATACTCGTCGTGGGCTCAGGAGCTTTGGCCGGCGATGTCGTCAAATTGCTTCAAAAGCGCTATCAGGTTACAGTGAGTGCCCGAAATCCTGAAAAATTGACACACATTCAAAGAGAGCATCAATGCCAAACGCGCTGCTGGTCTGAACTGAAAGACTTTTGGGAACACGCAACCATTATCAATACGGTCGGTGCTGACGAGATCCTTTTTCCTGAAGATTTCTTTAGCGCCTGGGTTGATCAACACGAAAAACGACATTTTATTGATCTCAGCTCTCCTAGTGTCATCGAAACGCCTCTCGGTAAAAAAGAAGGGGTCGTTCGCTTGGAGAATATCTTCTCTCATGGCGTTATTCTCAATGAAGAAAAGCAAGAAAAAGTCCGTCAGGCGCAAAAGGCCATTCTAGATCTAGTTAAAAAAAGGGTCGAGACTTTTAATCTTGGGCTTATTAGGGCCAAAAAACACAATAAAGGCGCAGGAGCCCCCCTTGCCAGCTAAAGAGCAAAAAACTTATAAAATTGGAACACGAGGCTCGCTATTGGCCATTACACAGTGCCAACAAGTGCGTGACCAGCTTGAAGAGTTAACGGGAGATAAGTTCAAGCTGGAAATCATTCGCACTCAAGGTGATGAGCAAACTTCAAAGCCACTCTGGCAATTAGAAGGCAAAGACTTCTTCACAAAAGAGCTTGATGAAGCACTGATCAAAGGTGACATTGACCTTGTTGTTCACTCCTATAAAGATTTAGGAAGTGTGCGCCCCGAAGAAATTTGTCTGGCCACCATAACAGAGCGTTTTGTCGGTCACGATATCTTGCTTATGCGCCCAGGGGCACTCAAAGAAATTAAGCAAAAGGGAAAGGCCTTGATCGGTACAAGTTCTCCTAGAAGGGTCACCAATATTGAGCGTGAACTCTCTCGCTTTCTCCCCAGAGACCCGGGCTCAAAAGCTCCTACGGTTGAGACGAAAATGCTTCGTGGTAATGTGAACACGAGAATTCAAAAATGCCGAGACGGCAATTTTCATGGGATCGTCTTGGCCTTTGCCGGCCTCGAGCGCCTGGCCCGAGACTCACATGCACGTGAAGAGCTCAAATTTTTAGTTCACGACCTCCAATATTTAGTCCTTCCTCCTAGCGTTTTTCCTTGGGCAGCGTCTCAAGGATCGTTAGGAATTGAATGCCTTAAAGATAGAGATGATAACGGTGAACTCTTTAACAAGTTGGCCCAGCTCAATCATGAAGAGACAATTGAGGTTATAAAGCACGAAAGAAAAGCCTTCAACGCATATGGTGGGACTTGTCACTTGGCCGTTGGAGTTGCAGTGCAAAAGCTGCCCGAGCTCGGTCTCGTCGCCTCTCATCAAGGTGTAAATAACTCTCAGGAAATCCATCATCACGCTTTTATTAGAAACTCTCCGCTTCCAAAGCTGGAGCTGGATGAGAGTGAAAAATTATTTATTGGTGTTCGCTCTGAGAAAAAAGACCTGATTAAGATTTATGATCAACTGCTGGATAAGACTTCCGTCGTTCCCTCGTTGGAAGAATCGGCAAAAGCGAGGGCCTTTTATGCCACTCACCCTAAAACACTTGAGGCCGTAAAGGCCTATCACAAAGAGGGAGACACCTTATGGGTCGCGGGGAGTAGGACTCATGCACTGGCCGCAGAGAAAGGTCTTTGGGTAAATGGCAGCAGTGATGCGCTTGGCGATCATCAACTCAAATCCTTTAGAGAGTCGAAGCTCCTCGAGCTTATGAACACTGACTGGAATGACACGGTGGTCCTTAGTCACGAGGACGCTGAAACTGATTTTGGAGAACTCCACATTGGCTATCAGCGCAAAGAGCTGTCTCCAGGTGCAGACTTTACCCATGATATTGAGAACTGCCGCATCTTTTACTGGACGAGCCAGGCCCAATATGAAATCTATCAACGCAGTTACAAATTAAGAGCGGACGCCGTTCATTTTTGTGGCGCCGGCAAAACAGCACTCAAGCTTAAAGGTTTGGGAGTTAAGGTTCATGTTGTCGCCGGTATGCGCGAATTTTTGGACCATGTCCAGCTCTCATAACTAAATTCGATAAAGAGGTCACCATGACAGCACACACTCAAGAGCAGCTGTTCGAGCGCTCAAAAAAACTCGTTCCTGGCGGAGTACATTCTCCCGTCAGAAGTTTTAAAAATTTGCACACGACACCACGTTTTATTGAAAAAGCCGAAGGTGCTTTTTTAACTGACGTCGACGGGAAAAATTATATCGACTTTTGCATGAGTTTTGGACCTTTGATCTTGGGTCATAAAGACCCAAAAGTGCACGAAGAACTCGAAGCTGCTTTAAGTAGAGGGTGGAGCTATGGGGCCTGTGAGCCCTACTCATTGGAACTGGCCGAATATCTCCTAGAGCGTTTGCCTTTTGTTGATCAGCTGCGCTTTGTAAACTCAGGAACAGAGGCCGTGATGACCGCCTTAAGACTCGCTCGAGGCGCCACCGGCAGAGATAAAATTTTAAAGTTCGATGGTTGCTACCACGGTCATATGGACTCCATGTTGATTCAAGCAGGATCAGGCTTGGCCGGTGAGGCCGACGCTTCTTCTGCAGGTGTTCCCAAGGGCGTTTCTCAAGATACCCTCATCGTAGAGCTTGGAGATATTGAAGCTGTTAAAGAATGCTTCAAAAGAGAAGGAAAAGACATCGCTTGTATTGTTATTGAACCGCTCCCGGCCAACAACGGTCTTATGCCTCAAGATGTAAAATTCCTTAAGGCTTTAAGAGAGATTTGCAACCAATACGGTGCTCTCCTTATTTTTGATGAAGTGATTTCTGGGTTTCGTGTCGCCTTTGGTGGTATGGCAGAAAAAACAGGAATCACTCCAGATATAGTCACATACGGCAAAGTTATAGGGGGCGGGCTTCCTGTAGGTGCTCTCGCAGCAAAAAGTAAAATTATGAATCACCTGGCACCCGTAGGCCTAGTCTACCAAGCCGGAACTTTGAGTGCTAATCCCCTTGCTATGGTCGGGGGTCTTGCAAACGTTCGCCAATGCACACCAGAGCTATATGAAAACCTTCGCAATCAGACAAAAAAAATTGTCAATATATTTAGAAAATGGCTAGATGAATTTAGCCAAGGTCAATATAAAGAGTACAAAATAGTTCAAGAAGAGAGCTTGTTTTGGTTTGTTCCAGGACAAGAACCAAAAAACATCAAACAGATGCCAAAAAATCTCGCACAGAATTTCCATGCACTTTTCCAAGAGCTTTTAGAGCGAGGTATTTACCTCTCTCCCAATGCATATGAAATAGGCTTTGTTTCTCGTGCTCACGACGATGAGCTTTTAAAAGAATTAGAAAGGAGACTTTGGAATTGAAAGACAATGGCAAGTTGATTTTAATCCTCTCTTTTTTCTGGGCCGCGACCTTGCTTCTCCTAGGGGGTTGGTGGCTCTATTTATTAGTGAGTCTAGGAGATCAACTCAACCAATTGCAAGCAAGCACAGATGGGCCTAACTTAGCAAATCTGGCGAAATGGGAAGGCTCGACCTTCATTATTGTCTTAACACTTCTATCTTTGAGCCTTCTTTTTCTCTACCACAAGAATCAAAAGAAAACTCAGGCCCTTCATGATTTTTTTGCTTCCCTTTCACATGAACTCAAAACCCCTCTTGCCAGTGTACGACTCCAGGCCGAGGTCATGAGTGACATGGTGGAGAAAAAATACCAAGACAACGCTCTTAATAAGCTTGCCCAAAGACTCATAGAGGACTCCTCGAATCTAGAAACTCAAATGGATAAAATCCTGCAACTCTCTCGTCTAGAAAGAGGCGGAGCGATGAATCTTACCGAGGTTCAGCTAGAGGGCTTTTTGCAAAAAATGAATAAATCCTGGGCGCGCGGCCTTAAAATTTCACGCCAAAAGATTGACCAAAACAGCACTGTTTTGGCCGATGAATTTGCCCTTGAACTCATTTTCAAAAATCTCTTTGAAAATACGAGAAATCACAACCCTGGTACTAGCGAAGTTCAACTTAGTGTTGAACAGAGAAAAGAAGATATTATTATTAGCTACCGTGATGGCTCAGTCTTTCAGGGAGAGCCACAACAGCTGGGTCAACTTTTTTATAAATACAACTCTTCTAAAGGCTCTGGCATTGGGCTTTATCTTATCAAGAAAAGCTTGGAGAAAATGAATGGAGAGCTGGATATAGAGACAGGCCCTAAGCTCGTTTTCCATCTTCGCATCCCCTGCCCATCGGAAGATGAAGTATGAGTTCAAGCGCCAAAATTCTTCTTGTTGAAGATGAAAAGAATTTAGGTGAAACGCTAAGTGAGTACCTCAACTCTCTTGGCCATGAATGTGCTTGGGCAAAATCAAAGGTTGAGGCCAAAGAGCTTTTTGAAAAAGTTTGCCCGCAGGTGGTCCTCATGGATATAGGGCTGCCAGACGGTAATGGACTTGAACTCGCGCGAGATCTAAGATCGCAAACGAAAGGGTTCGTGTTACTTTTTCTATCCTCACAAAATGATCCAGAGACACGCGTTGAAGGACTCGAAATTGGAGCTGAAGACTATATCACAAAACCTTTTGCCTTAAAGGAGCTGGTATTAAGACTCGAAAGAATTCTTAAAAATCAAAAACGTCTAAGCCTTGGTCCAGAAGTTATCACTCATGGCCCCTTAAAAATCTGGTTTAAACGCTTTGAAGTTCAAGATGCTCAAGGGGTATTATGTCCTTTATCTCAAAAAGAATGCGCTATTCTTGAGCTGCTTTATGAAAAAAAGGGACAGGCAGTTGATCGAACTGAAATCATCGAGACCATTTGGGGAGAGGACAAGTTCCCTTCAAACCGTACGGTTGATAACTACATCGTGAAGCTCAGAAAATGGTGTGAATCTGATCCAAATGGCCACATAGGAATTCAAAGTATTAGAGGAATTGGCTATAAACTTACAATTCATGAATAATCACAAATAAAAAGGATAAGTAATGGGACTCTTTAATGATCGAAAAAAAACACACTCGCAAACACATGTTCCCGTATGGTTCATGCGCCAAGCTGGACGCTACCACGCTCACTACCAAAACATAAAAAAAGACTCTGACTTTATGAGCATGTGTAAAACTCCAAAGCTTGCATGCGAAATCACAATGGGACCAATTGAAGACTTTGACTTTGATGCGGCCATCCTGTTTTCCGACTTACTTTTCCCTCTCGAACAATTAGGTCTTGGATTAAAATATGCTCCAGGTCCAATTCTTGATCGACACGTCAAAGACTTACAGATGGCCCGAAACTTAAAGGTATCATCGCAGGCGACTGAGTTTTTCGACTTTCAAAAACAAGCGCTTATACTTTTAAGAGAAAAGTTACCTCAAGAAAAAACTCTTCTTGGCTTCGTAGGAGCACCTTTTACTCTCTATACATATGCCGTTGAGGGATCTCATGCTGGTGGGCTTATCGAAGCAAAAAAAGGACTATTTGATGGACGTTTTGATCAATTTTTCAAAACACTTAAGCCACAGCTCATTGAGAATATGATTGTTCAAGCGAAAGGCGGTGCCAACGCCATCTGTCTTTTTGATACTGCAGCTGGAGAGCTCGCCCTGAATGAGTACGAAGAATTTATGGTACCAGCTATTAGAGAAATCACTCAGGGCTTTAAACAGGCCTGTCCAGATACACCAATTATTTATTATTCAAAATTCACTCACCGCTCCTACTTAAGAGCATTAAACGACGACAATATTGACGTGCTCGGTATCGATTGGCGTATGGATTTAAGATCTTGCATTGAAGAGTTCGGTGAACGTTATTACATCCAAGGAAACTTTGACCCCTCTCTTCTTCACCTTCCATGGCCTGACTTAGAAAAAAGATTAGAACTTTTTTGGAATCAAGTAAGCGACCTTGGACCTAAGCTGGATAAATGGATCATGGGGCTAGGACACGGAGTTCTTCAACACACTCCTGAAGAAAACGTGAAAAAAACGGTTCAGTACGTACATAGTAACTTTATTTATTAAAGAGAACACCTGTACGGGAAAAGCAAATAAAACCAACTTCAACTGTCATCACGAGACATTTGTGAAAGTGCTGCTTAGAATATAAGTATAAGCATTATCACGGAGTTGATTTTGGAAATTTCACGGAGGAATTTTCTCATCTCGCTATCAAGTGCTGCACTCTTATCTCGTGCAGGACAGACAGCGCAAACCTTACCTCGTAAGGCACCCTTACTAATGGGCCCACCTTTGGAATCATTATGTTTTGGAGCTTGCAACCGCGAGCATAAGCCCCAGCCGTGCTGGAGACCCATTCAAAAACTTAAGCCTCAACTTTTTATGTGGCTCGGTGACACGATCTACGCTGATACTCAAGACATGTCTGAAATGCTGTCAAAGTATCGACAACAGCAAAGCAATCTAGATTATAAAAAAATGCGAGAGCAAGTTCCCATCATCGGCACTTGGGATGATCACGACTACGGTGAAAACAATGCGGGTGCTGAATACCCAATGAAGAAACAGAGCCGGGAACTTTTTTTAGATTTTATTGATGAACCAAAAAAAACTAAGCGCCGAGCGGCCAATGGCATCTACACTTCTTACACATTTGGTCCAGTCGGACAAAGAGCAAAGATTATTCTTTTTGATTTACGCTATAACCGCTCTCTCAAGTCTGATCCTGATCGAGACTTATTAGGAGAAGAACAATGGCAATGGTTTGAAGAAGAACTCGCTTCCAGTGATGCTGACTTTCACCTGTTATCAAGCTCGACCTCAGTGCTTTCAAGCAGTGTTTTATTTACTGAGGATTGGGACAAGTTCCCTAAAAGCTACGAAAGATTATTCGAACTTCTTGATCGCTACAATCCTCCTGGCACGTTGTTCTTGGCCGGAGATAAGCACTTTGGATGTTTTTCTTCACGACCAGCAGGTAAAAACTCAAAGCGCTACTATGAAATGATGAGCAGTGGCTTAACTCACACCGTTCCAGGTTTCTATAAGCCAGTCGTCAGAAAATATTATGGCGCTCACAAGAGCTTTACTGATATAAACTTCGGCCATATAAGATTTGACTGGAAACGCCAGCAAATAATCTGTGACATTCGCAACCGACTAGGCAAAGTGGCCTTAAGGCGTATATATGAAAAAGATCCTAAAACGGGTCTTTTAAACGAAATTGGATTTTAGGTTCATACTAAGAAGCAATGATGGAAATCCCTGAATCAACATAGAGGATTTGCCCCGTCACGCCTTTAGAAAGATCACTCCCAAGAAAGACCCCAGCTCCACCTACGTCTTGAGTCGTAACATTTCGCTTTAAAGGTGAATCTTCTTCAATCTTTTTCAAAAATGTTTTGAGACCTGGTACGCCTGAAGCCGCAAGTGTACGAATTGGACCGGCCGAAATACAGTTGACTCGAACCCCCTGTGGGCCTAAATCATCAGCTAAATATCGAGCGGCACATTCCAATGATGCCTTAGCGCAACCCATGACGTTATAGCCTTTAAGCACTTGCGTTGAGCCGTGATAGGTCATGGCCATAACTGAAGCATCCTCGGAAAACTTATCTTCAAAAAGGTTACACAAGGAAACTAAAGAATAAGCAGATACATCATGAGCAAGTTTAAAACCTTCTCGAGAAGTTTCGATAAAACGCTTTTTTAGATCCTCTCTATCTGCAAAAGCAAGCGAGTGGACGAGTCCGTCAACTTGATCCCAATGCTTAAGCACTTCTTGCTTTAATGCCGGAAAGTGATCATCCTTAGTTACATCCATTTCAACTAAAAAATCAGCACCTATCTGCTCAGCAAGAGGTTCAACTCGTTTTTTTAATTGATCATTAAGATAAGTAAGCCCAATGCGAGCACCCTGCTCTTTCATACTTTGAGCTATTCCCCATGCAATCGACTTCTCGTTAGCAACGCCTAAAATTAAAACTCTTTTACCTTCCATAATTTTCATAAGATATACCTCGCTTTAAATATTCCAAGCAACTGTAACATATCTACTTGCCTTTAGAATAGCTCACCTTATGCCTGCTCAACGCTTAGCGTAATATCTAATGACTCCCATTCCATTAGGTCCTTGTTCAACATTTTCAAGAACATAGTTTTGAGAGAGAAAATCCCTGATCGATTCAAAGTCTTCTGAAAAACTTAAAGAAGAGATAACTTTTAGCCTCTCCGGAGCCTGTAAAATTTTAAAATAGTAACGAACAAACTCATAGCAATAGACAGCTTTAGAAGCGAGATCAGGGTAAAATATTTGCTGAGAACTACGCATCCGGCCATAATCACAAAGAATGAGTTGCTCGTCTGCATTGACCTGAGAAGAATATTCGTAAAGTTCGCGAAGCCCACTTTTTGGTGCAAAGACATTTAACCCTAAAGTATTCACAAATAATAAGAGACTCGCTAATGCCAAAACATATAGCTTTCTTAGTCTCACTGTTTTTTCAAGAGCTAAGGCACCTACCCATAGAACAATGGGCAATAAAGCGGAAAAATATCGTAAATTCAAAAAATTAAGGAAGGGAAAAAGAACAAGATGACCTGAATGATAAAATAAAATGATCAATACAGGAGAAGCCCATTGAAAAGAGCGTTTTTTCCATGAAGCAAAAAAACAAATAGTAACAAAACCTATGAGTAAAGCTAAGGGATAAACAAAATTTTGAAATTCGAAATAAGGAGATTTAGCGCCAAGAAGGTGCGTCCATAGCTGCCAAGGCCAAGACCAAGAAATAGCAGGAATTGACTGTCCCCTACTTAAAGCTGACTCTAGACGATCAGCACTAAGGTAATATACTAGAACTGGTATGGAGCTTAAAGTAAGGCTTGAGCTCAAAGAGAATCGTCCCCAGAGCGCCCTTTTTTTTAATCCAAAAAAGAGGACGAGCGAAACATTAAAAACAAGAGCAGTTACATGATTAAAGCTATTAAGTGCTAAAAAAAGGGTCAAAAGAAACCATTTTTTGAAAGTTGGGTTCTCTGAAAATTTAAGTCCAAATAAAAAGCTTAGAGTTGAAAACAATACCATCAACTCGTACATCCGTGCTTCGCGAGAAAGCACCCAATCAAGACCAGAGAAACAAAATAAAATATAAAACCAAATCCATCGGGCCTCTCTTTTGTTCAAAACCTGATAAAACAAGAATATGAGCAATAGAGAGCTTGCGATTAATGAGCTAAACCTCATGCCGAGCTCATTTGGTCCTATAAGCTCTAGGCCAAAAACAGTAGTGAGGTAAAAAAGAGGTGTATGTACGTCCAATAATGAGTTTTGAGGAGAAAAGGAATAGAATACACTACTGAGCTCATCAGACCACAGTCCTAGTCTGTCAACATCAAACCATCTTGTCCAAAGACTTAGAAGAAGTAGAACAGAATACAGCCAAAAAAAAGAGTCAATTTTTATCTTTTTCATCACTCACAAACATATAACCAATAGATCTTAAACTTTTAAAAATCTCTGGTTTTTTAGGATTGGTTTCAAAGTATTTACGAAATCTTACGATAAAGTTATCTAAAGTCCTTGTCTCTATTTCCTCTTGATAGCCCCAAGCCTTTCTAAGTAGGTCTTTACGAGAAAGGGCAGTATTAGGATGATCGATAAAAACCTTAAGTAATTTAATCTCTTGGTCCGTCAACTGTGTAATCTCTCCCGTGACGCCAAACAGCTGTGCATTATTAAAATTGATGAGCCTAGAGTTAATTTCAACAGACCTTTCTGTCTCCTCAGCATTTTCTTGAACGAGTGTAGCGTCTTCTTCCCACTTTTTTTTAAGCAGAAGTCGGTCAATGCGCAAGAGAAGTTCCTCAGCGTCAAACGGTTTCGCGAGGTAATCATCTACTCCACTCCTTAAGGCCTTAACTTTATCAAAAGTTGAATCTCTGGCAGAGAGAATTAAAATTGGAATTTTAGGAGAATGCTCTCTTATTTGCTCTAAGACCTTAAGGCCATCCACCTTTGGCATCATGATATCTAAAACTACAAGATCAGGCCGTGAGCTTCTCCATTTTTCTAGCCCTTCGAGACCATCTTTTGCCAAAATAACAACATGACCCTCTTTTTCAAGATGAAGCTTAAGGCCCAAAGCAATATGTTGCTCATCCTCAACGACAAGAATTTTTGCTGAATCCTTAATCATAGTGCATCTTTAGAAAGAGGTAGTTTAATTTTAATACATAATCCCTGATTTGGACCACGTGAGTGTGCACTTACATGCCCTTTATGGAGTTTGGTTATTTGTGAAACAATATACAAGCCTAAGCCGTTCCCCTTGCTTGATTGACCTACTTGGTAAAACTTTTTAAAGATTTTCTTCAAATCTTTTCTTTCAAGCCCCAGACCATTATCGCAAAGCTCAATATAGGCTGACCTACCATCCTGATAAAGCTCGATGAAAATTTCTTTACTTGTACTCTCATTGTAGCGCTCAGCATTTGAAACTAAGTTCATTAAAACCATATCCATAAGGCCCCGATCAATGTTCACCATCCAGGGTCTCTTTTCAGGCCCTTTATATGCAAGTTCTATATCGTGAAACTGTGATTGAGCTTTTTCGAGGAATTGACATAAAAATTCATTTAAATCCTGAGATAGAAATTGAGAACGGTAATTCTTGTCCTCAATTTTTGCCAAATTTAAGATTTGCTCAACGTTATCACTTAAACGTCTTATATCCTTTTTCATCATTTTAATATAAGGAGCTTGCTCCTCGTGTGAGAGATGATGTTTTGAAAATGCATCCAAAAAAAGATTCATAGAGGCAATCGGAGTTTTAAGTTCATGAGTAAAGCCGTTAATAAAATTTTGCTGCTGCCGGTAGAGCTGGATGACTTTAGAGTAATAAATATAGATGATAAAGAGTCCAACTAAGATGATCCCGACAAGAACAGATAAAATCAAAATCATAATCCAAGTTTCTGTTTGGAACAAAGATGAAGCATCTAGATTATGTTTTTGTACAAAGCCTTCAAAGGTAGCTGTCGCCTGAAGATAACTACGTATATATAAAAACAAAGAGCCCATCAACGCGACGAGTGAAAAGATGAAAACAAAAAGAGGATGAGTGTACCAATTAACTTTGACCATTAAGTCAAATCGTAGACATTTTGTTCGTAAAAGGCCAAACTTATCCTGTGAATATTAATACGACGATTGAACATACACTTCTCAAACCTCAAGCAACACAAGAGGATATAGAAGTACTTTGCCGTGAGGCCATGGAAAACTCTTTTGCAGGTGTTTGTGTTTCTCCTGTTTATGTCCAGAAATGTGTTGAGATACTCAAAGATAGCGATGTGCGTTGCGTGAGTGTCGTAGGTTTTTCTTCAGGTGCTTTCTTAACGGAAACTAAAGTCGAAGAGGCCCGTAGAATTGTTGAACTAGGGGCCAATGAGGTGGATATGGTGATGGCCATCTGGGCACTTAAAAATCGAGACAATAACAAAGTCATAGAGGATATTAAGATGGTTCGTAAGGCCATCCTTAAACAAAACCCCCAATCTGCTTTAAAAGTAATAATCGAGACTGCTCTGCTTAGTGATGATGAAAAAAAAATAGCGTGCGAACTATGCCTCAAGGCAGGAGCTGATTTTGTCAAAACCTCTACGGGTGCTTTTGAAGGCGCAAGTGTTGAGGATGTAAACCTCATTAAATCTTGTGTTGGAGATCAAGCGCAAATTAAGGCCTCCGGTGGTATCCGGAACTTTGAATTTGCCCAAAAGCTCATCAAGGCTGGAGCTGTACGATTAGGAACAAGTGCGGGAATTGAAATCAGTGCAGGTAAGGACTCTACTACTAGCTATTAAAAAAGTTTAGCGGCAAGCCGCCCATATGGTTAAGCTTAGCCATTCTCTTGGGAGCAGCTTTGCCTGCCCTCAAAACCTCATCCTCGTCTATTTCGGCTATCGTTTGAAGTAATATACTGTCTCCTTCCATTCCGGTAACTTCTGAAATTTGCTTAATTATTCTTTTACCTTCTCTATTTCTTCCAAGCTGAATGATAAAGTCTAGAGCACTAGTCATCTGCTTTCTTACCACATGATGGGGAACATCGTAGCCGGCCAGTAAAAATAAAGTCTCAAGCCTGGAGAGACACTCTGCCGGTGAGTTAGCATGAACAGAACTCATCGAGCCATCGTGCCCAGTATTCATCGCTTGAAGCAAGTCAAAAAGCTCTTCTCCGCGAATCTCGCCAATAATAACTCTATCGGGTCGCATGCGTAGGGTATTTTTCACTAGATCCCGAGTCGTGAGAACCGCTTGTGTATGCGTCATGTTTGAGCCAGCTTCAAGCCTAACAACATTAGGAAAATTGATAGAAAGCTCTATGGTATCTTCAATTGTTACAACTCTCTCTTGAGGTGAAAGTTCCGCCAACAAAAGGTTGAGAAAAGTCGTCTTCCCCACTCCCGTCCCCCCAGAAATCATAAGATTCATTCGGGCACCCACTAAGGCCTTAAAAAACTCAATCCAGCTATCGTTAAGACCAAAAGCTGTAGGGTTTTGGTCAAAGCTTTTCACGGACTTTAAGTACTTTCGAATCGTTATAGCAGGACAGTTCTGTGAAAAAGGCTCTGAGATTATATTTATTCGGCTTCCATCAGGAAGATTCCCATCTAAGATAGGATGGTCAGCATCGCACTTTTTTTTATTGAAGTTGGCGATATCCTCAATAAAAAGGTAAATGTCATTTTTATTTAAATTAACGTTAAGTTGAATAAAGTGACCAGATCTTTCAACAAAAACAGTCTTTGGATCATTGATGACGATCTCACTAATTCCTTTTTTTGTTTCAAGGTCATTAATTAAAGACCAAACTGTATTCTGAGTTTCAGGTACCATGGTCATCTCCCAAATTATTAAATGAAATCACTCACAAAAAGCTCAGAGTCTTGTACTGAAGCCGCATACGCCAAAAGATTTGAGGTCATTAGTTCTTTTTGATCCTCATTTAATGAATCCCATAGAGCATCAAATTGAGCACTTTTTCGTAGCTCATGCTCACACCTATCTTTTCCTAAAAAGGAAACAAAATGATTAAGAACAAGCAATAACCAATCTATTTTAACAACTCTACTTCGACTAATTTTCATAAGCGACATTAGATCATCGACATAAATCATTTCATGCAAATTTTCATTAGAATGTGGGCCCTTAAGTTCTGTTAGAGCATAACGAAAATAAAAGGCCAGCATAAATGCCCTAGAATAACCATCAACTGTTTGTTTTTTAGACCTATCTTCAAACTTCAATATATCAGTTAAAAAGTTTTCAGGAGGGCCTTCTGGAAAAGATCCTGTAAAAAGCTTGGTTAAGTAAATATTCGCAAGCCTATCACGCATTCCAAACCAACCAACGGCCTTGATGATTCGTTCAACTCTGCCTTCTGGGTCAATATCAACAAAGCTCTTCTGCACAAGGCGCGCCAAATCAGCTCTTTCCAAGACATATGTTTTTAATCCTTCAAAACCTTTTGAAGTACTTTGCATATTCACCTTGAGAAGATGAGTAAAATCATCCGGTAAGATAACAAAAGGGAACTCGATCATGAACTCTCCACTAATCTTTATTCTAATCAGACACTGCCTGTGTCACAAGGGAAATATATTCGTATTCAAAATAAGCACTTATAGGTTCATAATAGTCTTATGCGTGTTCCAGTTTATGAAGAACTCAAAATTACTAAGTTTGACGTCATGAATGTACTTGACCAAATGAAAAAATCACGTGCAGGGCAGGTTCCCTGCTACATCAACCTAAACTCACTTGACGACAAAGAGACAGAACATGCCCTCCAAGTAATTGAAGACGTCCTGAAAATGATAAAAACTTCTGCTTTTTTTCCTTATCCAGTTTACATCATTTCAAACTTACATGGCCTAGAGACTCAACTGGCCATTATTGAATCGAGTGATAAGTTACCTAAGCATTTCATGAGACCTATAAAAAGATTAACTAGCAAAGAACTCTCATTACTTAATAAAGCTGTGACTCTTACAAATAGGATTACTAATACACCTCTACAGCAACGACTTAGGGAACTACATCAAGGGACAAGGCATCATAAGACGCTCTTTAAACTAAGTAAGGAACTTGATTTTTATCAAGGGATTATCGAAAAGATAAGAAAAAGAAAAAACCATTAGGAATTCTTTATGACAGATAAAAAAAAAGGGAATAAAGATTTAAAAGGATTTGAAGAAGTTATGGACTGGGTTGACTATGACGGCCCCGCAACTGACAAGAACAAAAAAAGACTTAAAAAACACGATCCTTATGATCTTTATAACTTTCTGGAACTGGAAAACATAAGACTTCAAAAAATTGAAATGTTTTTCAATGATAAAGTGCAAAACCTTTCCGAAAACCATACGACGGAGAAGCTTTGCGATATTCAACAAAACCAGATCGATCAAACACGAAAGCAGCTCTGGGGCACTCTACATGCGAATAATTCAATCTACTTAAAAAACTTACGGCTTCTTTTTAACAAAGTGTTTAGTTAAGTTTGAGAAGAATCGGTCCCCCTACATGCTTAAAATCTTCGATTTTAAGATTTTGGTAATCATAACCATCGAGCTGAGACTTCATCACTGTGTGCAGGTACTTTTCAAACCCTTCGACCCCAGATATTTTAAAATGCTTTTTAAACTCTTTTATAGATTTTGCTAGTTTTGACAATTCAAATATCTCGCCAGTCTGAGGATTAATAATTTGAGACACGAAAGATTTGAACTCTGGAATTGTCATCCCCATCTTAGGAACACCTTCAGGGTTGTGAGAGGGATCATAAGAGCCAATCAAGTAATTTGCGTAACTTGAAATGATGATGGCCTCAAAGTCGATATCGGAGACACCATAGTTGAGGTAAAAATGGTCCTGAACACGTCCTTCCTCCAAAAGCTTGTCGTAATTAAAATAAAAACTTGCAATAAAAGGAATGAAGTCCAAACACTCTTCAACTTTCGTCTTCCATTCTCGATAAATCTCTACTTTAGAAACTTCTTCACCTTTAGCGTGATCGGCCGGGTTTTTATTATAGCGAAGAGGAGCAGTAAAGCTGTCATCTAAAAAGTCGACCCAAGTTTTGCCCATGAAAGCTTCTCTTTCATCTTCGAGAGCATAAGATTGCAAGTTCTTCTTAAGTAGCGACAGCTGAGATTTAATAAGCGTCGACCCAATCTTATAAAGGTCCAAAAAGTCATAATACTCAAAAATTCCTTGCTGTGGCCTCATCTCTTCATTTTCTTGCTCAGATAAAAACTCTTTAAGATATGACAGACCTAATAATAAATAAATCCTAGAAGTGTGACCTATTCTTGTTAAGGCAACTCTCCCCTCTTTTAGTGCGTTCTGCGCACTTACACTGGCATTAACGGTTCTTATAAAATTGAAATGAAGATAATCTAAACGTTTTTGATCGATAAGCTTTGAGAGCTCTCCTGAGAGCTCATCTAAGTTATCTTTATATGCCACAAGTGATGAGCTAGGTAGAGTTTGTCCCTGCGATATCATTTGAAGATTAGGGGTTTTTGCAGTGAGCTTTTTTTTAATATAGGGCCTTATATGTGATTCAGAAGGAAGAGGTGCATCGAGCTCTAAAGCATCAAAATAGTCAATCATGCCATATTCAGCAAGTCTGTGTTTTTTGTTTTTGTACTCTTCTTCTTGAGCAATCAAAAATGAGTCAGTCACAAGCTTGAACAAATATGAATACGCGTATTCAACCCCCATCTCCGAATATAGTTCGCGGATAAGTTGGCGTAGTTCTCCAACAAACTCAAAATTCTCATCAAACTCAACAAGCAATAATTGGTCATCAGTTAAAAAATAGTTGTCGTGGTCAGGGTACTCTGGTTCTTCTACATCAAACGTCCAAATATTGAACCGCGATTTTAAGTAGAGCAGAAATTCGGGAGCTTTTACAAACTCTCTTCTAATATTTTCATCAGGGCAAAGAGAGTAAACTTTTAACCACTGAGAAAACTCATCTACATCGAGGTCATCTTTTTGCCAGAGATCAATATCCAAAAAGGCCTGTCTTTGCCTTTTAGAAAGTTTTGAAAGAGTCAAGGCCATTTTGTCATGGTCAAAGCTTTTTAGAGCGCTGTAAAGAGGCTGTATGGGGAGTGGAGACAAATCGCTTTTTTGATCAACGAGCATCTCCAGCTTTTCTACACTATTATAACCCTCTGCTTCTTTAAGAATTAGGGCGAGAGGGTTGTGATTATTAGGTTTTGACACGGGAAAGTTCCTTTTCGAGTAAATTAAATTCATCAAACTTCATAGCTCACACGACGCAAACTGCCAAGCCTAGCTAGTTACTCCCGCCAATCTAAAAGGACTTTCCCTCTCGAGTGACGCCCTTCAAGGTACGCATGGGCCAGTTCTAAGCTTCGATAAGAAAAAATACGGTCGATATTGGAAATTAAGGTTTTATCCTGAATTTTTTCTAACTGGGCTCTGATGATTTCGGGTGAGGCCATAAGCCTTAATACATTCAGGCCAAATACTCCCTTATTGTCGTTCATTAATTTAATAACCTTAAACCGAGGAAAAGATAAGACAGTTTTTAATGCTTTAAAGAGGTTTCTGCGACCAGGAGAGATCGCATCGGCTGCCCCAATACAAACAATACGCCCTAAAGGGGCCAGTCTAGAATAATGAAGTTTGACAGACCTTCCTCCAAGACTGTTGAGGATCAAATCAAAACCTGCCTCATTGGAGCTTGAAAACTCTTCATGAGTCAAGGCCTTAACCCCTCTCTCAACGAGCCACTTCTTCTTCTCATCAGAACTTGTGAGCCCCCAAAGTTCCACATTGAGTCCAGAGAGCATTGAATGAACCATTTGTCCAAGTGCACCACTGGCACAATCAACTAGAACCTTTTCTTGTCCTTTTATATTTCCCTGCTCAAAAAGGACATTGTACGCTGTAATAGCACTGACAGGAATCCCCGCAGCTTCATCTAACTCAATGTCCTTCGAGATGTGCATGACTTGCCAAGTTGGTAGAATAATTTTTGAACTGTATCCACCAAAAGCTGTTCCAGCATAAACAAGATCTCCAACTTTAAAAGTCTCTACCCCTTCCCCTACAGACTCAACGATTCCACTCACTTCGTAACCAGGAACAAAGGGGTAAGCAGGAGCATCTGGATATAAGCCTTGTCGCATAAGAATATCTGCAAAGTTAATTCCACTGAAATGAACCTCAACTCTTATCTCACCTGAACGAGGCCTTGCCAGCTGCTGATTTTTAAGTTGAAAAACCTTTGTATCTCCGGCCTTTGGTAACACCCATGCCTGACATGTATCTTGCTGCATTTATGATTCCATCTCTTGAAGTTTATCAATCTCATTTTCAATGAGAGACAAAGCTTTTTGAATTTCTTCTTTATTAAGCTTTCCAAATTTTGAAAAGATAACTCGTCCCTCTGTGTCTAGAATCAAAACATTATTTTCATCATCCGCCACTTCCCACTTCAGAACACCAACTTTTTTAAAATCCTTCAGATAAACAGTGTCGGGGTACTTTTTTTGCTTAGATTTTAATGAACTAGAAATTGCGAAATTTGGAAGCCAGGTGGCATTCATATTAATAATGGCGTAAAACTGCGCATACTCTCGTGAAAAGCTGCGTTCTTTTAAGGCCTCAGAAAATTCATCGTTTTTATCTTTCTCATCAGGATCAACATAAAACAAAATTGAAATTTTTCCTTTCATACTTTCGGAATCCCACGCACTGCCATCAAGATGGCCCCCATTTTCTCCCTCTAGGACAAGTTGACTCAGCTCGTGACCCTTCTCAAATGCGGCGAGGCAGTTAAAAGAGAAAAAAGATATTGAAAGAGCGCATAAAAATGATAAAGATTTCAAAGATAACTCCTAAGTTATAAAGAAATATAATGTTATTTTAGAGGGGCTGAGCATTAAACTCAAAGCCTAAAAGGTACGATACAGATATATGACCGAAAATCCTCCAAAAAAAGAACTTATTCAAGCGAAACGCACGGACTTTCAGTGGCCTAGACGCCTCTTCCATTTTGGATGCGGGGCCGTCGTTGTTCTACTCTATAAGAATCTTTTCACACACTCTCAGGCCGTATATCTCCTGGGTTTTATCGCTTGTATTGTCTATATTTTTGAGCAAATCAGAGTCAATTATCCCGAATTGGCATCTAAGTTCAATATTTACTCAAAATACCTCTTAAGGGCAGAAGAACAACTTAAAGAATCGGCGCAAGTTCCCTACCTCATGGCCATTCTCTTAACGCTGATTTCTTTTCCTAAACCAGTGGCCATAACCGCTATCCTTACCCTTGCTCTTGCAGACCCACTTTCAGCTATCGTAGGTATTAAGTTTGGTAAAACAAAAATCGTTCCTCACAAAAGTGTAGAGGGTTCACTGGCATTTTGGCTGGCCACATTCCTGAGCGTTTATATTGGATTTGGATTTATATTAGATCAAGGTCATGGCCGGTGGGCCATTATTGGTTTAGGGTTTGCCGTTTCGACCATGGCCAGTGCATTTGAAATGCTGCCGATAAAAATTGATGACAATCTAACAATTCCACTTTTCACCGCCATTATTACTTGGACATGGGCCTTGATTATAGGCCTTCCCACCAACCTCTAAACTTTTTCCAGAAGCTACGTTTGGGGTAGTAGGCCCGCTGATAAATCTTCTCTTTATGTAGATTTTTAGATATTTTTATACTCTGTCTCTTAGATAAAACCTTCAAGACCAGCTCCAAATCTTCTAGAGTCAATTTCTCATGCTCTTCAACAAAGTCTTTATCGATTTCAATCAACAAACGCTCTAAGGTATAGGCCTCATAAAAAGATAGAGTCTGAAGCAGAAGCTCAGCAAGTTTCTCTTGTTGATGCGTTAACTTTGCCAACTTGAAATCCCTAAGTGTAAACTTTATTAAACTTATCGATAAAGCATAAGTTCAAAGGTTGATTAAAATGCAAGAGCAACGCTCCCAAATAAATACACATTTCCCTTTAGACTCGCTCATCATAAAGCCAGACGATTATCATGACAAAACACCTGTCTATTTATTATTACATGGTTTTGGACAGAGGGCCAAACGACTTTACAGGCAGTGGGGTCAGCTTTTTAATCAAAATGATTTTTTGATTATTCCCAATGCCCCCTTTCCTATGCCCAAAAAGAAAACAGATTCAAACACAGGGCAATCCTACTATCAGATCCCCAGGGCCTGGTACTTTTATGATAATTTAAAAGATGAGTTTCTCATCGATTACGAGTTTCCAAGTGAGCTGTTAGCAGGACTCATCCAAAAACTTGGGTTAGCAAGTAATCCCCTATGTATTCTTGGTTATTCCCAAGGGGGATATCTGGCCCCTTTTGTAGGTGCAAAGCTTGCTCAGACAAAACATGTTATTGGAGTCAACTGTCGATACCGCGAAGACTTACTTCCTGCAAAACTAAACTTTAGACTGGACGCCTTCCACGCACAAGAAGACACGCAAGTCGATTACCAGAATTCGCTTGCTAGTTTTGAACTCCTAAATTCAAGGAGCATAGCAGGCGAATTTTACACTTGGCCAAATAAAGATCATGAGCTTGATGAACAGACAAATGCTCAACTCATGGGACATATCAAAGATTATCGAGATCTTCTTGTGAAATAGTTTTTCCAAAGAGCATCTTTATAAAAAGATCTTTTTTATTCTTGGTCACATTTCTCGTATGGTAAAACTCAAGCCCTTCATTCATTTTTTGACCGGGATCTAGTTCAACAACCCATAAAGGCTCAATTGAATGCGGTAATAAAGAATAACGTAAATCTCCAACAATCTCAGGTCGCTCTGGCAAATTATAAATAAGTCCCTCGGAAAAGAACTTAAACCTTTTTAAATCTTTCAGAACCTGCGAGCTACTTTTGTAATCCTCCCATGGGCCTTTTGCCGTAAATTTTTCAACATTGCGCCCTGTATAGACTTCGTTGCTATTAGAGACTCCTAAACGTAGGCCATCAACTCGATAATAATCATCATATACAGAAATCCCACGCCAAACCCACAAGTTAGCAATGGTAGGCTTTACCATTACTGAAATAACCTTTTTATTCTCTACTTCTTTGGCCAGATAATTTACATAAAAGTCTTTTGCTCGATAATGCTGAAAAGCTCCAAAACCTAGATAGATACAGATCCAAATCAATCCTATGTGAGCAAATTTGTAGGATCTCTTAATTGCGACGAGTAGAGATAAAACAATGAGAGGTAGTGTAAAAAGTGGATCGACAATACTGATAATACTCCATGACTCTCGGGACAGACTCAACGGCCAAAAAAGATGAGTCCCATAGCTTGTACAAGCATCGAGAAATCCGTGAGTAAGGGCCCCTATTGTTGAGTATAAGTAGACCTCTTTAAAACTGAGACTCTTTTTAAAAACGGGGAACAACAGACAACTTACAAAAGCCCCTATAAATGGAACGAAAAATAACGAATGAGTGAAATGTCGGTGATATTCGATTTGTAATAATGAGTCTGACGTAGATGTTATTAACACATCCAGATCTGGTACCAAACCACCTAAGGCGCCAACCGTCAAAATAGACCAATAATGACGATGCTTAAATTTTGAGGCCATGGCCTGTGCTGCAGTAGCACCAAAAACAGCTTGGCTAAGGGGATCCAATTCTACCTCCTGGCTATAAAATAAAATTTCATTCAAAATACTATAAATTCGTAAAAACGGATACTTAAATCCCTTAGACAACTATTTATGGCGTTTTACTAGTGTATGGCAGACGAAAATGTAAGTCCTAAAAAAGGGGCAAAATTAGGGTTTAACTATCTAATATAAAAGCTCCTTTCAACCGATACACTCTTAAGAACTCTGGGCATATTGAGCCCCTGGCTCAATCTGATAACCTTCAATATAACCTATGGAAGGTTTAGGAACTTTTGAATTGAGAGTTGTACGTTCTTACCAGTTGTCCGTTAGTTGTAACTCGATTTAAAAGATGACCACCAAGGCAGAGCCTTGATGTACGTTAACGGAGACGGCAATGTTTAATCCAAAGCGATTACTAACTGGGCCAACTACAATTGTCCTACTTTTATTAACTTTAGCTTCATGTAATGAACAAGAATTCTATGAAAAGTCCTATTTAGAAGGAGCTGGCGTAGAGCAAGATAATACTGCTGACGTACCTGATGATAGGCAGGAAATAGAAGACAATGATTCTGATGATAGCGTTGACGGGCCAAATATAGGAATGCCAATAGATGACGCTGATTCTGATGCCGACGCTGGATCTGATTCTGATTCTGATGCCGACGCTGGATCTGATTCTGATTCTGATGCCGACGCTGGATCTGATTCTGATTCTGATGCCGACGCTGGATCTGACTCTGACTCTGACTCTGACTCTGACTCTGATTACACAGATGGCTCAGGAGGAGACTCAGACCCTGATTACACAGATGGTTCTGGAGACGATCAAGTAGATGATGAAGAAGTGCCACAAATTGTGTATGAGCCAGTATCTGAAGAATTTACTCAAAGCTCAGAAGGTAATGAGAAAGTAGATATTCTTTGGGTAGTTGATGACTCAGGCTCAATGGGCGACGAGCAAAGCGCTTTGGCCTTTAACTTTAATGCTTTCATCTTAGACTTTTTAAACAAAGACATAGATTTTCAAATGGGTATTACAACTACTGACGGAACATCTAGAGGTGATGGGAAGTGGAGAGGTCACTATAAGCACCTAACATCTACAGCTGCAGCAGAAAATGAAGAGAAGTTTTTGCGAGACTTTAAAAGGACTGTAAAAGTTGGGACTCGCGGTTCACCAAGAGAGATGGGACTTCATACAGGTCTTCGTTTTCTCCAGAGATACGCAGACCGTAAAAGTGTACCTTTTCTTCGAGATGACGCATACCTGGTCGTAGTAATTTTAAGCGACGAAGAGGATCAGTCTCCAAAAAGTGTCGAACATTACGTAAAAGAGCTCAAGAACTTCAAGCAACAAGATGGACTCTTTAAGCTCTACAGTATTGTCACTAAGCAAAAGACAGGTAACAGATGGGAATCCGTTGGTACTAAATACATAAACGCAAGTCAAATGAGTAATGGTGTAAGTACTGACATTAAAGAAGATTTCTATCACATACTAAGAAACATGGGGAGCTCAATTGTTAACCTAACAAAAAGTTTTGCTCTCTCTCAAAGTCCACATGCAGGCGAAATAAAAGTCTCTGTTGACGGTGTTGTAAAAGAAGAAGGGTGGAGTTTCGATAGCGAAACAAGCTCTCTCAGATTTAATGATGACTCTCTGCCAAGGATTGGTGCAAAGATAGTCGTAGAGTACAAACTCGAGGTACAGCAGTAGTTCTGAGTTTAAAAGGGGCCTGATA
>Ga0306912_1000322_pt1 | contig 29252 bp, 26 predicted proteins | sample AntRauFillE10628_FD_190443 | JGI IMG/M metagenome (GOLD analysis project Ga0306912, IMG submission 190443) | Saline lake microbial communities from Rauer Islands, Antarctica - Metagenome Filla E10 #628 (v2) (version 2) | ecosystem: Environmental > Aquatic > Non-marine Saline and Alkaline >...
AATGTTGTAACGGCAACCAGTGATGCTATGCCGATAACTATCGTGACGAGAATAACAATTAATAATTGTTGTTGCCCCATAAAAGCCTCTCAGTAATTTTGGTTGCATTTTAACAGTTCCAATCAAGATGCGACCCGGTATTATTTACAAAAGATATAAGATGTCGTTTTGTTACATAAGAAATGAAAATTGGAAAAAGTGTCTTGCAAAAAAAAGGCTCCCTGTTGGGAGCCTAATTTAACTTTGGTCCTACAGAATTACTGTATAGAAAAGTTATTTGGTGTCACCGTTGCTACGATACGATCAGCGTCACTCGTACAGTTTGAACCTGGTGTAAGAACACCGTCAGCAACTGTTCCTGGAGTATATCCTTCACAGCTTGAAGGGTGCGCTTGAATCTCGAATGATTGAGCATCGACAGGAGCAAGTATGTACCTCCCATTTTCGTTCTCTGCCGTTGAACTATCAGCACTTATCCCTGTTGCAGGAAATGCTAATCCATCAAAAGATATTCCATCGCTTTGTCCTGACCCACTTCCATCAAATGTTCTACCACCACCACCAAGCATGCCAGGTCTCATATAATAGCCCTGGGCTGCTGATGCAAGTGTTGCAACATCATTTGTTGCAGCATCGATGTTAGCCTGATCGGCCGCGGTGCCGAATGTGTTAATTGCTACTACCGTGGCGATACCCACGATAATTGTTACCAAGATTACGAGTAAGAGTTGTTGTTGACCCATGATGTACTCCGAATTGTTTGTTTAGTATTGGTTAGGAACCGCAATTTTTTTGCCGTTCTCTGAAGTATAGATTGCTACTGTTTACAAGAGTGTGTGGTAGTCAATTTGTTACAAATTAGATTAGTTTTTTTTAATGTTCTTTCCTTAATCGGAACCAACATTTTTATCTATCCACTATAAATAGACTCTAACCCTGTCTTATAAACATCTTAATTGTTAGTTAAAAGGCTTAAATTGACCATTAACTACCATTCTACTACTTGTGTTATAACATTAGACAATTTTAACAAATACAGAATAAGAAGCAACTTTTATATTAATATTTTTTAATATTTTGAGATGCCTTATCCACTTTCATTGAGATGCCTTATCCGCTTTCATTATCGGATGGGTTCAAACTATTATTAAATGCTGAGTCGTGTTAATTAAGAAGTAGGAGCCTCACCTTCGGGCAAGGCGCCAATCTTAGAGATGCCTGCCATGAAGATTCGAGCCTTAACCAACTCATCCGATGACGGGAAGTCGTCGGATGAGGAGCTTCACCGAATGAATTCGCATCATCCGGTGAATATTTCGGTCAAGGCGCCAATTATAGTGATAACTTCTGCAGAGATTCGGGCCCTACACCAACTCTTCCGATGACTTAACCATCACCAATAGTAACAGATTCCTTGGATTGGCTTGGTAGTAAGAGCTGGGAGATCCCTCGATTCTCACCGCTCACCCGGAATGACAGGTGAAGGTTTTTAAACTGGGCGAGGTTAAAATTACAAAGAAAGTCTACGTTTCGAGCCGCCCGCCAACCAGGTATTAGTTACCGTCTTCGCTTTTGCTTGTCTCTATCTTCATCTATCTTTTGCTCTCATTATAACATACACCCTAACGTCGCCCCATCAATGCATGAACTATCAGGCACAATACTCGATCCGATCAACCGTCGGTCGTTTCCCGGGAAAATCACCATTGAGAATGGAATCATATTATCGATACAGGATATACCTGAAGAGGATGCCGGAGATCGCATTATTTCTCCCGGCTTTGTGGACTCGCACATTCATATTGAGAGTTCAATGCTTGTTCCCTCTGAATTTGCGCGGCTGGCAGTTCAACACGGAACGGTTGCTACGGTATCCGATCCCCACGAAATCGCAAATGTCTGTGGTCTGTCGGGTATAGACTATATGATTGAGAACGGACAAAAAGTGCCGTTAAAATTCTACTTTGGTGCACCATCTTGTGTCCCCGCCACCCCGTTTGAAACTGCAGGCGCTGAACTTACGCCAGATGATGTCGACAAACTTCTGGATCGCGATGATATCCTGTACCTGGCTGAAATGATGAACTGGCCCGGTGTGCTCAACAACGATCCTGAAGTATCTGAAAAAATTAAATCCTCAAAAAAACGCGGAAAACCTGTCGACGGGCATGCGCCCGGACTGAAAGGCGAAGATGCAATCAAGTACGCGAATGCCGGTATTTCTACCGATCACGAGTGTTTCACTCTTGAGGAGGCGCGTGATAAGCTGAAAGCAGGAATGAAAATTGCAATTCGGGAAGGCAGCGCCGCCAAGAACTATGAGGCACTTCATCCCCTTCTTGCTGAGAGCCCGCAGGACATTATGTTTTGTTCTGACGATAAACACCCCGACGATCTGATTGTGGGCCACATCAATCAGCTTGCGGCCCGATCACTAAAACACGGATACGATCTGTTTGACATTTTGCGGGCCTGCTCAGTTCACGCTGTGGAGCATTACGGGCTGAATGTAGGGCTTCTTCAGGAGGGAGATCCTGCGGACTTTGTTGTTCTTGATGATCTTGATTCCTTTTCTGTCGCCGAAACCTGGATTAACGGTACCTGCGTGTACCGTGACAACCGCTTGCTTTTTGATACGGTTGAGGCAACTATCATCAATAATTTTGTGAGCTACAGCTGCAACGCATCTGACCTGAAAAAGAGAACGTCGTCAGACAAGCCTGAGCTATCGGTTCCGGTTATTGTGGCAAAAGACGGTGAACTAATCACCGAAAAGTCAATGGAGACCTTAAGAGTTAATAACGGAGAAATTTTACCGGATCCTGAACGGGATATTCTGAAAGTGGTGGTAGTGAACCGGTATGAGAAATCCGAACCTGCTGTAGGATTTATCAAAAACTTTGGAATCAAAAACGGAGCCATTGCCTCTTCGGTGGCTCATGACTCTCATAATATTATTGCCGTTGGTTCGTCGGATGCTCATCTCGCCGATGTGATCAACAAAATTATGGATACAAAAGGCGGTATTGCTGCCGGTAATGAGTCGGGCATTGACATTCTCCCCCTTCCTGTTGGCGGTATTATGACCGATCGCAATGGAGAGGAAACAGGGGCCGCCTACAAACGCCTTACCCAAAAAGCTACTGCAATGGGAAGCACTCTCAACTCACCATTTATGACGATCTCCTTCATGGCCCTTCTCGTCATTCCAAAGCTTAAAATGAGTGATAAAGGTCTGTTTGACGGCGAGACGTTTGAGTTTGTCGAGTAGTATCTACCGACCTGTCAGCGCAGCCCGCGCATTTGCGGGATTCCTGACAGCGTCGCGAAGCTTCCTTTAGTAATTACATCATGGAGCTTTATTTGAAGGGGCTCACGGTGCCAATGCCATTTGTTTAAGCTAATTCTCTGAGGAGTTTATTTTTGGAAGGAATTAACCCCCAACCCAAACGCTGACAGGATCCCCACAGCTGTCGGGAGCGCCGTCAGGTTTTTTAGTTAGAGACCTGTCAGCGCAGCCCGCGCTTTTTGCGGGATTCCTGACAGCGTCGCGAAGCTTCCTTTAGGAATTACATCATGAAGCTTAATTTTGAATTCCACTGAAAAGAATACCAGCATATTTTTGTACAAATAATCTTCGTCAATTATGTTGATGGATATACATAAATAAGAGAAAAATCGAGACTGCTACCCTGAACGTTAAAAAAATCATCATTATGGAACCGATTGAAGAGGGACACTACTACCATATTTACAATAGAGGAGCAGGAAAGGGAAATCTTTTTTTCTATCCAAATGATTACTCCCTATTTCTAAAACTTTATTTTTATTATTTGTATCCCTGTATCGAAACGTACGCATGGTGCCTGATGAGAAATCATTTTCATGCACTAATTAAGGTTAAGACACACGGTGAACAGATTCGTACATATCGAAAATTGAGATCAGCTGATAATGCCAAAAATTTTCATGGTTCTTTAAACCCAAAAATCAAACCCTATACCGTATCCAAACAGCTTAGTCACTTGTTTAACAGTTATACAAAGAAATTAAATGCCAGAGTTGGACGGACGGGGACGCTTATTGAAGGCCCTTTAAAAAGGAAAAGACTATCGGACGACGATCACTTCATACATATTCTCTGTTATATACACAGAAATCCTATTCATCCTAATCTTACAGATAACTATACTGATTATCTGAATTCATCCTATCATAGCTACACAAGTACGGAACCCTCTCTACTTGGAAGACAGGAAGTGTTCTCTCTTTTTGGGAGTTTATCTAATTTTTTAAAAGCACATGAAGAGTTCAAGATGAAGCTTGATTGGAAAGAAGATTATTATTTGGAGTAAACGGGCAGCCGCCTATTGTTGGCGTTGATGTTCCAAAAACGCTGACAGGATCCCGACAGCCGTCGGGAGCGCTGTCAGGTTTTTTAGTTAGCGACCTGTCAGCGCAGCACGCGCTTTTTGCGGGATTCCTGACAGCGTCGCCTTTAAAGCCTACTCATTTGATCACGGCACATCATCCACCACAAAATCAGCAAAGTAGTAACTTTCACAAGGTCAGTTGATAAAATCTGTCCATTGGGTTATCACTGAAATGTGCTTTGAAACGTTATGATACCCCAATCCAAACGCTGACAAGATCCCGACAGCCGTCGGGAGCGCTGTCAGGTTTTTTAGCTTGCGACCTGTCAGCGCAGCACGCGCTTTTTGCGGGATTCCTGACAGCGTCGCGAAGCTTCCTTTAGGAATTACATCATGAAGCTTAATTTAAAGGAGCACATAGTGCCATTGCCATTTGTTTAAGCTAATTCTCTGAGGAGTTTATTTTTGGAAGGAATTAACCCCAAACCCAAACGCTGACAGGATCCCGACAGCCGTCGGGAGCGCTGTCAGGTTTTTTAGCTTGCGACCTGTCAGCGCAGCACGCGCTTTTTGCGGGATTCCTGACAGCGTCGCGAAGCTTCCTTTAGTAATTACATCATGAAGCTTAATTTAAAGGAGCACATAGTGCCATTGCCATTTGTTTAAGCTAATTCTCTGAGGAGTTTATTTTTGGAAGGAATTAACCCCAAACCCAAACGCTGACAGGATCCCCACAGCTGTCGGGAGCGCTGACAGGTTTTTAATTACTGACCTGTCATGACAATCTGTTTTGGGGCGTCAGATATATAACCCAGCCTCTATTTGTTACGCTACCGTGATGAATACCGACTTGTTTTGTTTAATATTCTGATGGTGTTAAAAGAAAAGAGATTATTATGTCACACGATAAAGAATCAATTCTTGTAGTAGAGGATAACAAAGACCTTGTTAACCTTCTTGAAATAAACCTGAACGACGAAGGATACGATGTACGAATAGCGATTGATGGCGTAGCAGCTGTCGATGCTTTCGAAAAGGAGGAGCCTTCCCTCATTATTCTTGACGTCATGCTTCCAAAGATGGATGGTTTTGATGTTTGCAAAGAGATCCGCTCGCAAAACAAGCAGGTCCCTATTCTCATGTTGACGGCAAAATCAGAGGAAGTCGACAAAGTTCTTGGCCTTGAGATCGGCGCCGATGACTATATGACAAAACCGTTTAGTATCCGTGAGTTTCTGGCGCGCGTTAAAGCGATCCTAAGACGGTCTAATACCTTGCCTCAAGCAGCCTCAACAAAAACTAAACTCAGTTATAAAGACCTGATTGTAGATCCTAATAAACATCAGGTTTCACTTAAGGGGGAGTTGATCGAGCTTACGAGCAAAGAGTACGACCTGCTACTGCTTTTCTTTTCAAATCCGGGCAAAGCTTATAGCCGGGAGAAGCTTCTTAATATTGTGTGGGGCTACACCTACGAAGGCTACAGTCATACCGTCAACTCACACATCAATCGTCTGAGAAGTAAAATTGAGAATGACCCGTCCGATCCCGACTACATTAAAACCGTCTGGGGCGTGGGGTATCGTTTTACTGACACTGAAAAGGAAACGAATAATGCGTAGTTTTTACCTTAAATTAGCCATTATATTCTCTGTTATTTTGGTGGTCTTCGGATTGATTGTAGCCTACATAAGCATCCGTGCCTCATCCCAGATCGCTCAGGAGTCGTTGCAAAAGACCAATGCAGATCTGGCCTCAACGCTGGTCGAGAATTTTCAGCCCATTGTGCGAGATGAATTTGACCAGCAAAAAATTGAGGCGCTGCTGGCTGAGCTTCGCGGTACAAACCCTCAGTTTGATTTCTACCTGCTGAATAGTGAAGGCTCTATAAAAAGCTCTATTCCGGCTTCAAAAGAAAAAATTGACATGGCCAGCACTACGGTTAACGTTGAACCTCTGGACGATTTTATCGCGGGCAAACCGATGCCTATACTCGCGTCCGATCCGCTGAACCCCGAACAGATGAAACCCTTCAGCGCCGCTCACATCAGTATCATGGGGTCGCAAGGCTGCTATCTGTATGTTGTATTGGAGGGTGAGCAGTTCAGCGAAACGTTTGCCATGCTTTCCGAAAGCTATATTCTCCGCGGCTCGCTCATCATCATCGGATTGGTTCTATTGATCAGTCTTGCAACGGGTTTGTTCATTTTCCGGCAGCTTACCCAGCGGCTCGACACCATCAAAGACACGGTTTCCGATTTTGAACGGGGCAAGCTTACAAAACGAATTCCTGTCAAAGGCAATGATGAGCTTTCGGATCTTTCAAAATGTTTTAACAGCATGGCTGATAACTTATATCACAATATGCTGGAGATAAAAAAGTCTGACAAGCTCCGCCGCGAGCTTGTCGCTAATATCTCTCACGATTTACGAAGCCCTCTGGCTTCCATTCAGGGCTATCTTGAAACAATTCAGTTAAAGGGTGAAGACCTGACCCGTGAACAGTTCACGCAGTATATTGAAACAGCTCTTGGAAATACCAAGCGCCTGAATAAGCTGATTGGCGACCTGTTTGATCTATCAAAGCTTGATGCAGAAAAAGTTAAGCCGATACTTGAGTCAGTCTCAGTCGCTGAACTTGTACAGGATATTGTGCTGCAGTTCAAACCAATTGCTGATAAAAAGAATATCGAATTAACAGCAGGTTTCCCAGAACAGCCCAACACCTATATTACGGCCGATATTGGCCTTCTGAACAGGGCGATTGCCAATCTTATTAATAATGCCATTGAACATACACCGGCCGGCGGTACGGTATCAATTACGTTTACAAAAGATAAAACAGATGTTCGTCTTGAAGTTTGTGACAGCGGAGAAGGAATTCCGGAATCTGATATTCCATATATATTCGACCGGTTTTATCAGGCTGATAAAAGCAGGTCCAACGATACCAATGCCGGACTCGGACTCGCCATTGCACAAAAAATCTTCAACCTTCATGGGGGTAAAATTGCTGTAGACAGTCCTGTTGGTACAGGAACTACATTTAAAGTCTGGATCCCGGAATCGGTATAAAAACTTTACATGAAATTCAATCATAGTAATTGTTTAAATAACACCGAAAAGGCATTGCAAAACCAGGGATTTTGTCATAGGTCAAGGCCAGTCCGCCAGCCGGCGGATGGAACCGTAGCGATGCTGTCCAAAAAGGAACATAATGAGTTGCCAAGCTTAAATAATTTAGACTTTAAATCCCTCTCTATTTGATAGAGAGGGAAATAGGGTGAGTCAGAAAAAAATTCCTGAATTATTTAAGCGGATTCCGGGCAAAATACTTTTTGAACAGCCTCGTTAGGATTTCAATGTCACGCACAGAGCGCAGCGATTCCCACGCAGTGATAACGACGAATTGTGGCAAAAGCACGGTTTTGCAAAGGCTTCACCGGCAAACTATCAGGTATAAGAACCGTCTTCTTCTTAACTTTAAAAAAATGTGCTATTTTTTGAGATTATCTCGTTTACTCTTCGCATCATTTTACAAAAGAAAAGACAGTTGATGTCGTTTGATTATCTGTATGTGATCTGCGATTGAACGAAACAGCAGCTGAATTCATACTTATCTGTGCAGGATGAAGTTATACCCGAATGTATGACCGATAATAATTTGTATTGCAGTTACTCTGACTTTGATGAGACTTTTTTAAATACATAATTCTTTAAATTTTACGAATGCCACAGTTTACCTACAAACGCTGGATTTTACTTTTTACCCTGATTATGCTGGCCGCCAGTGCTCAACTGTCTGCACAAACGGCCGCCGTCTCAAGTGCATCCAAGGTTGATATTGACATTAAACGATCACAAAATGTGATCCCGGCAGGCACATCGGCTCAGTTTGCAGTTCTACTCAATCTTGAACAGGGCTGGAAGGTGAACTCCGATCAGCCACGGCAGGATTTTCTGATCGGTACGCAGCTCACTATGACTAACAGCGATGAGCTTACAGCAACCGGTTTTCAGTATCCAAACCCCGAAACCTACAACTTTGAATTTTCACCGGTGCCGGTTGATGTCTTTGAAGGAGAAGCACCGATTGTATTTTCCATATTTGCTTCCGAGTCTGTTGAACCGGGTAGCTATGAGATAAACGGGTCTCTTCGTATTCAGGCGTGCGATAATGAAGTATGCCTTGCCCCGGTGACGATCGATATTGCAGTCCCCGTAGAAGTTTCCGCCACGGGAACTGGTTTTCAGCCACTCAATACTGAATTTTTTCAGGGTATTGTGGCATCGGACGGATCCATCGTGGATGCCCTCTCTGCCCGCGGAGGCGGCGAAATTGAGGCTCTGTTCGACTCACTCGGCCTATTCTGGGCGTTTGCCGGAATCTTTTTGATCGGCCTCGCATTAAACCTCACGCCATGCGTGTACCCGATGCTATCAGTTACTGTGTCGCTGTTTGGTAATAGTTCGGATAGCGAGAGCAAGCTCAGCAGCTCATTCTTTATGGCTTTTGTGTACGTGATGGGTATTGTCTTCATGTACAGCGTCCTTGGTGTAGCGGCTGCCTTCACGGGCGCCCTGTTTGGGAGCTGGCTACAGAGCCCGATCGTTTTAGCGGGTATTGGAATACTGATATTTGGTCTCGCCCTCAGCATGTTTGGCCTGTATGAGCTACAACCTCCCTCCTCCTGGATGCAGTCACTCAGCGGCACGCAGCGCAAAACCGGTGGCGTACTAGGACACTTTTTCTCCGGACTTGTTGTGGGCGTTTTTGCTGCCCCCTGCATCGGTCCACCCATTATCGCGCTTCTTGCATTTGTAGGGTCACAGGGCGATCCGCTCTTTGGATTCACAATTTTCTTCGTGATGGCGTTTGGCCTTGGATTCCCATACCTCATCCTTGGAACGTTCAGCGGCCTACTCTCCAAAATGCCAAAATCGGGCACGTGGATGGTGTGGGTTAAAAAAATATTCGGTGTTGTATTAGTCGGTGTAGCGCTCTTCTATCTCGCACTGGCTTTCTTCCCCGGCTATTCCTTTCACGTTATAATTGCAACGGTCATTATTGGCGGGATTTATCTTGGATTCCTGGAATCATCCGGCAGAGGGGTAAAAACATTTACCCGTATCAAATGGGGAGTAGGCTCAGCCATGCTGATTTTAGGCGTGATGATGCTAATAAACCTTCAGAAAGAGGGAGTTGAGTGGGAACCATACACACAAGAAACATATGCTGAAGCAATCGAGAATAATCAGCCTGTGATGATGGACTTTTACGCCGACTGGTGCATCCCTTGCCTCGAACTTGATAGATCTACCTTTGTTGATGAAAGCGTTATTGAAGCGACACAAAATTTCAGGCGCTTTAAGGTGGACATGACCAACTATGAATCAGAGACATCACAACAGCTCCGGGAGACCTTTGAGGTTGCTGGCGTACCCACCATCGTATTTATCGGTCCGGATGGCGAAGAGATTGAGGAGGCCAGAGTAGTTGGTTTTCTTAACGCCAGTCGTTTTATGGAGCGGGTGAACATGCTTCTGGAAGCATCAGATGAAGAGATGGCAATATTGGAGTGATAATGACAGTTCCCCACCAAGGAGACTGTGAGGAAATTGAATTCCAAAAAAATTGTGATTAAAAACCAGGAAATCTTCTGCTTTCAAAAATTCCTGGTTTTCTGAACCTCCCCCGTCCCCTTTACGTCGAAAGCCGGACAGGCTCCTATTGCACCCTGTCGGGACTTGATATGGAAGGGAGCTTCGGAATAAGATCATCGACCTTAAAAAGTTAACATACTCGACGATTACCTCGTTATTTTCGCACACCCTCCGCCGGAGGTGAGGCTTCAATACTATTAAAATATCCAGACACCACTACTCATGTCAAGAGTATCCTCTCGTTATTCAATTGTGACAAATCACTGCTGAGCTTTTTGTTTATTAATTTAAAACGGTCATTTACCACTCAGGCAATGAAAAATCATAACTTCTGTTTAAATCTTCTTATCATCGGTTTCTTTCTCATCCTGCAACCGGTGATATTTGGACTGTACGCTCAACAGATTCCGGGCTTCGTTACAGATACGAGTAAACGCAGCATCGAACTCAGCGAACTTATTGACGGCGGCCCGGGAAAAGATGGCATTCCCTCTGTCGATAACCCATCATTCGTCTCTCAGGAAGAAGCATCGAACTGGCTTGAACCCAATGAACCCGTGATCGCCCTTGTAATTGACGGTGTGGCCCGGGCGTACCCCATACAAGTGCTCATCTGGCATGAAATCGCCAACGATGTAGTGTCCGGTGTTCCTGTGGCCGTCACTTTCTGCCCGCTTTGCTATTCTGCTATTGTGTTTGACCGGCGTATTGACGGCGAGACCCATGAGTTTGGTGTATCAGGGTTCCTCCGGCATTCCGATATGATCATGTACGACCGAAATACAGAAAGTCTCTGGCAGCAGTTTTCCGGCGAAGCGCTGGTGGGTTATTATACGGGAAATGAACTAACCATTATTCCCAGTCAGCTTATTTCGTTTGAGCAGTTCAGGCAATCATACCCTGATGCAGATGTCATGTCCCGCGAAACCGGCCACCAACGTAATTATGGTGAGAATCCATACGCAGGCTACGACGACATCAACAATACGCCATTCTTGCTGGACAAGGATGAACTAACCGATAAACTTCCGCCTATGGAGAAGGTTATTGGCGTTCGTGCAGGCCGTTCAACCAAAGCATATCCATATTCCATAACGTCAGTAGAACACGTGTTACATGATGAAATTAATGGTGAACCGATAGTGATCTTTCACGTGAAGGGAATGGCATCGGCGATGGATAACCGCAGGATTGATCAATCACGGGATGACGGCGCAACGGGTGTATTTTCACCGGTTATTGACGGTGAAATGCTGGATTTTGAGTGGAAAAACGGCAACATCAATGACACGCAAACAAGCAGCACCTGGGCTATCAGCGGAAAGGCTGTTTCCGGCCCGATGGAGGGAGAGCAGCTTGAAACCAAAACATTCGGAGATTATTTTTCCTTTGCCTGGATGGTCTTCTATCCAGAAACGGTCCTTTATCAGTAATAAACACAAGCGTAAACACATACAATAGGACATCAGGCGTAAGTCATGATAAAGACATTCGAAGATTCTCATTTAGGTTCATTTTTTGCAATTTCAACTGAATATCCCGATCAGCTTGTAGACCGTAAAAAGCCGCTTATGTTTATCTGGAACGACGGAGATCAGAAACAGATCATTCATATTGACGAGCGACGGATCACGCTTCCTCCATCAACTGTTTTGTGTACGACCTATCTTTATAATTTACGTATTGACAATTCGACGAACGGATTGAAATTTCTTCTTTTTAACAGAGAGTTTTACTGCATTCATACCAATGACACTGAAGTCAGCTGTAATGGACTTCTTTTTTTCGGGTCTGATTTTACGCCTACACTGGATCTCTCGCCTGATGAGACAGACACACTCAGAACTCTATTCCGCGTCTTATCCGAAGAGTTTGACATCCGCGAAACGGGGCGTGAGGAAATGCTCCGTATTTTGCTTAAGCGTTTTATCATTCGTTGTACGCGCATGGCAAACATACAGATTGTAAAAAATGGAGACAATCAAACAGAAATTGACCTCATACGGCACTATAATGTATTTGTTGAGGAATATTTCAAAACAAAAAAGAGAGTTTCAGACTATGCCAAATTGCTCTATAAATCTCCAAAAACGATCGCTAACGTATTCAGTAAAAACTCGGAGCGCACACCCCTTGAAGTGATTCATAACCGGGTAATGCTCGAGGCAAAACGGATGCTTCTCTATACGGATAAATCAGCTAAACAGATCGGCATTGATCTTGGATACAATGACCCGGCTCAGTTTAGCAAACTATTCAAAAAACAAACAGGCTCCACCACCACAGAGTTTAAAAATAGAAAACAAAAATCCCTTAATAGGAAGTATTGACAACAACCGGTGACATCCTGCCATTTTTTACCGTTCAAACATCAGATAGGTTATAAGTGAATTAAACAAACAACTTCAAAGCCAACAAACCTATGAGACCATTTGATGTTCCAACAAAAGACGAAGTAACCGAACAGAATCAAAAGATCTTCGATGATCTTGAGTCCAAACTTGGATTTGTTCCCAATATATATGCAACCTACGCGCTATCGGAGAATGCACCTGCGCGCTACCTTACGTTTGCTAACGGAAAGACATCTCTGAACAATAAGGAAAAAGAGGTGATCAATCTTGTTGTGAGTCAGGTAAATGGCTGTGTTTACTGCCAGGCGGCACACACGCAGCTCGGCAAGATGAACGGATTTACCGAGGAACAGACTATTGAGCTTCGAACTGGAAAAGCCGGGTTTAACGACAGGATTGATGCACTTGTAAAGCTCACTAAATCGATTACTGAAACCAATGGTAAGATCGAAGATCACGTGCTTCAAACGTTCTTTGACGCTGGTTATACAAAAGAAAACCTTGTGGATGTAATTGTAAACATTGGGGAAAAAACCACCACCAATCTTCTGCACAACGTTACACAAATTCCTGTCGATTTTCCCGAAGTGAAGCCACTTCAGGAAACTGAATTGCAAAACGTATAACGGAGGACCGTCATGCATAAGATAAACTGGACAAAAGCAATATTGGCCGGCATAGCCGGTACGATACTCTTTGATATCTTTGGATTAATTTCCGGCTCAGGCTGGTGGGATATGAGGCTGTCCAAAAAGGTTTACTGGTAACTATTCCGCTTAAATAATTTAGGATGTTTATCCCGACTCACCCTATGTCCCTCTCTATCTAATGGAGAGGGATTAAATGTCTAAATTATTTAAGCTTGGTTACTGGCAAATTCATTTTTTGGACAGCCTCAGAAAAAACAGGACTTGCGCTTATATATGGTGTATTTGGCCATTACAGCAACGGCATACTTTTGGTAAAACTTTATTCCGGAATCGCACCGTCACTCATAGGGCCAAACTGGCTTCACCCGTTTATATTCGTAACGGGTGAAACTATCGCCCTGGTCTGGTTCTTCATGTTCCCTTTGCTGGGAGCCGGGGTAGCGGGGCTGAATGTGGGGATAGATATGGCTATAGGATCACTGGTCCGCCACTGGCTGTTTGCCATCCCCCTGATCTTTATTGTTAATAAAGATCTGTTTAAGGAAGCTGGCTAAAACCTTCTCTTATTCCCTAAAAGGTGCCTCATTGAATTGTGGAGCCTTTCATTTTTTGAAACCACTCACACAGCCCATTTACTGTAAAATTCAACAGGTAAATCCACTACAAAGGGGATCGCTAACCATTGAGGTTTTTCGAACTACTATTCTGTTTTACTTTGGAAAATTAGACCTCTATCCACAATCTTTCCTTTAGAACCCTTTATTATTAATCGAACTCAGGTTGTAAGTATTCAAAGTGGTTTTCACCATCTGGTATCAGCCCTGAGTGAGTAACACAATACTCTCTTTCAAAGCACCTAAAGAGTGCGTTACATTGGCCGGAATATCGATTTCATCATACTGCTTCAGGCGAATATCTTCTCTATCCATATGATAGATCAGGTCTCCCTCAAGTACCAATAGCTTTGTCGGCTGTTTCGCTTTATGATCTTCAAGCTTCATCCCTTTTTTAAAGCCAAAAAGCAGCACCTTAAACTTCTCCCCAACATGAAATGATTTTGCAACCGGCTTGTCCGCATCTTTTAACTGATCCTTTATCTCATTGATTGTCATAATTGTAGGGTTTTGTTACAGATTATATTCTCTATGTAAATTACTATAACATATAATACAGGAAAACCAAATCATCTCAGTCACTTCTTTAACTTTTTTTGGATAAGTAAAACATAAAAAGCTGGTTTAGTTTATACCTGAGTTCGATTATATAAACGAATGCAGAAGTCTTCCGTCGGCTGACGGAGAGATATAGTGGGGTGTTCATCGGGTTTTTCCAAAATTCTGATGACCATCCCCCCTTGAGGCTGTCCAAAAAGGGACATCATAAGTTGCTAAGCTCAAATAATTTAGACTTTAAATCCCTCTCTATTAGATAGAGAGGGAAATAGGGTGAGTCAGAAGAAGATTACTAAATTATTTAAGCGGATTCCGGGCAAAATACTTTTTGGACAGCCTCACTTTCTATAACTTGAGTTATTAATCGAACTCAGGTTTTATCTATTTTAAATTTTTTCAGCTCTCAAGGTACTAACTATCTAAATCTACAGGTTTTATGAAAATAGCTATCAACACAGGCGGCGGGGACGCACCCGGGCTAAATGCGGCAATCAGAGCGGCAACACTCGCGGCTCACAGACACAGGTGGGAAGTTTTAGGCATCAAAAACGGCTACGGATCTCTTTACACAGACGAGCCATTCATTCCGCTAACTGAAGAGAGTGTAAAAGGAATTACGATGCTGGGGGGAACCATTCTCGGCACGGCTAACCGGGGAAACCCCTTTGAAATGCCCTATCAAAAAGAGTATGGAAGCTGGGGACTCGAAGACCGGTCAGATGAAGCTGTTGAGGTGTTTCATAAACACAGCATAGACGCCCTGATCGCGCTTGGCGGTGACGGTTCCATGAGGATTGCTAACAAACTCACACAAAAAGGCTTGAAAATTGTTGGGATTCCAAAAACGATTGATAACGATATTTGGGGATGTGATGTCACCCTTGGGTTTGACACAGCCGTGATGACAGCGACGGACGCCATCGATAAGCTCAGGACTACGGCAGAATCACACCAGAGAATAATGGTCGTGGAAGTGATGGGACGATATGCAGGATGGATTGCCCTGCACTCCGGGCTTTCTGCATCCGCTGATGTCATATTGATACCTGAAGTTGAGTATGAATTTGAATCGATCATACGGAAAATTCAAGACCGCGAAGCTCGTGGACGCAACTACACAATTGTTGTTGTTGCTGAGGGAGCTGTTGAACGCGGGAAATCTCATTTTGTGAAGGGCAAAACGCTGGGGCAGGCTGAGCAGCTCGGAGGTGCGGATGAGTATATTGCAAAAACGCTGAGTGACCGAACCGGTAAAGAGTCCCGCTCAATCGTACTCGGTCACCTGCAGCGCGGCGGCACACCCAGTGCGTACGACCGGCTGATCTCCCTGCGTTTTGGAGCTGCCGCAATTCGGGCTGTTGTAGAGAAAGATTTTAACAAGCTCATTGTCATGCAGAAAAACTGCATTACACGCATTCCTATTTCCGATGTAGCCAACAAGCAGAAGCTGGTCCCACTGGATGGCGATACCATACAAACAGCCCGGGATATTGGAATTTGTATGGGGGATTAATCAAGGTGAATCCAACTGATGGGGCACCCGGTCTGTTGAGGGGCAAGGGAAGACTGGTGCCTATCCGGTTTGAACAAAACCCCGTGGGACACCACCTGACTTTCGAAGATTCTTGGTTTCCTGAACCTCCCCCGTCCCCCATAGCCCCCCCCTATTTTCTCACAACATCTTCAGAGGGTAAAAACCTGAGTTCGATTAATCAATCAAGTTATTGAAAGTCCCCCTTCCCCGAAGGAATGCCCGTGGCGAAAAAAAGGGGAGAAAGTGGGATGTTCATCAGAATTTTGAAAATCCAATGAACACCCCACTCAATCTCCCCTTATTAGGGGAGACTTTTGTATTCGTTTTTTATAATCGAACTCAGGTGAAAAGGAGCTGAAAACTATGGTACGCAAATTTTCAGACCGAGGGGTGTGTCGGAAAGGATAGGAGTCGGCACGAGACTTTGCAATTAGGTCAAAGCTCAACGGTACACAGTTTACTTAAATATCACACCGCTTAACGGCATCACGGAGCATGGCCAGGTTCTCTTCAGTGGTTTCCTGCGTGGGAATAAACTCCTGGGCAACATATCCCCCAAACCCCGTCTCAAGAATAGCTTGCATGATCGCAGGATAGTAGAGCTCCTGGGATTCATCAATCTCATTTCGGCCGGGAACACCGGCAGTGTGATAGTGGCCAAACCACTCATGATCCTGACGTATCGTTCGAATGATATCCCCTTCACTGATCTGCATGTGATAAATATCGTACAAAAGCTTGAAGTTCGGTGATCCAATACGCTTGCACAGCTCAACTCCAAACGGGGAGTTATCAGCCATATAATCCGGATGATTAACCTTACTGTTAAACAATTCAAGCTGAATAACGACTCGTCGTCGCTCGGCATGGCCCATGATCTGTTCCAATCCTGCCACACAGTTTTGTAAACCGGTTTCATCATCCATTCCCCGCTTATTTCCTGTGAAGCAGATTAAGTTTGAATACCCGGCATCGGCCACGAGATCAATATACTCCGTATAGCTGTCGATGAGCGTGCTGTGATAATCAGGCTCACACCAGCCCTCTTCAAGGCTGATTTCCGCCCCGTTGCACATTGACGAATCAATTCCATGTTCCTTCAGAATGTCCCACTCCCCCGGTCCAACTAAATCAATGGCTGAAAACCCAATCCCATTCACAGCCCTGCACAGTTCCTCCATTGAGAGCTGACCGTACGTCCAGCGACACATCGAGTGGTTAATATTTCCTTTCAGGTCAAGTGGATCGTTGCTGTTTGATTTCATGGCCAGTATTGAAGGTAGCATTGACGATACTCCGACCCCAAGTGCACCTGCTGTAAGCCGGCTAATCATCTCTTTTCGTGTCATTGATTTCATAATTGGGTTGGTTTAAGCGGTTCGCATATAATTGGAATGACTTGTTGAGAGACAAGAGCTTGTATCAACAAAATCCTAAAGTAGAAAAAAGAAGCTCATTTATGAAATCAGTTTCCGAATCCCACTACATTCGTTGCATTAAATCTTTAATACCCGATTGAAGGGATTTCCACCAATAGTTGACCATCGACTGACCCTCCTCTTTTTCAAGAAAGATCTCACCCGTACGCGGATCAGGTTCACGGTTTGATGATTGAATCTGAATATTATTTGCCAGGAATGAAACAATTTTCTTCCCAACAGACGGTTCAAGACTATTTTTCGACAGTAAACTCATAGAAAAATCATCGTACAAACACATAAATTTTCCTGCTGCAAACGTTTCATTTAGCTCAAAATTGAATGCAAGTGAATGGATGACTCCTCTTTCAATTCGCACAAATGCCAACGGTCCCAGCACTGGATTCAATTTCAGGAGATCCAGACCTTCCATCTGCCCGGTAATCGTCTGGGCGCCATTGTCATTTAGAGTAAAATCAAAACCGACGGATAGTTTTGACTCATTCATGAACAGAGTGGATACCTCAGCTTTTATAGTTTGATCCGGATCTGTATTCTGAATACCGGTCATCACCACTTCAATTGAATCAAAGAAAAGCGTGCCGGACGTATCTTGTTCTTCTTTCCATTCGCGATAGCTAATAAACCCATTTCGAACAGTAAGTGTATCAAGTGAAACCGATACTGGGAGTCTCGCGAATTGAGCATTCAGAAGCAGTTTCTTTTTCAAAGGTTTATCAGGAGGACTCTTATCACGCGAGATCTTTACCTCCGGATCTTCAACAGTTATGCTTTCGGCTCTTACCCGGTCATCATTCAGCCACGCATTTATATCCAGATTTTTCAGATCCACAGAACCGGATGTAATCTCAATGTGATCTATTTCGTGTCCGATTCTCAATGGCAGCTCCCGGGCCGATAGTTGTGGTTCCAAATTGAAACCTTCGGTTATGAGATTTCCGGATTCCGAATTAAATGATACCCGGTCTAATTCAACTCTGTAATATCCATCTCCCGTTGTGTGGCTAACAGAATCGATTCCAAAGCTGAAATGTTCAAAACGGTCCGCCATGTCAACTTTACCCGATGACAGATTCAAACCTGAAACTGACAGATCCAGCTCTGTTACCTGAGTTTTTACTGACGACAGATCCTCCCTGTATATGCTCAACGAAGCATTGGATAATGTTAAAGAATTCAATTTAACAGATCGAGAATTGTCATCGGACGATTGGCCGGATCCGCTAAACCGGTCAAATAATCCGGGGGAAAAATGCAACTCTGCACCGCTGATTTCTGTCTCCCGCACCATTATATTGCCACCAGTAAGAAAGCCCCAGAGTGATATGCCTGAAACAGAAATGCTCTCAATTTTTGATCCCAGTACAGGATGATTCTTCAGTCGGTCCGAAGCTTCTAACCCGGGAGCCAGAAACATTCCTTCGATTACGACTGATGGCGGGAACATTCCAACATCAAGTTCAGATATTTGAAGTGAAGCGTCTTGTTCGCTTATGATGCCGAACTCCGTTTTTAAGCGATCCTCAAGGTAGGGTTCCGCGACACTGTTGATTAGAATAATCATTCCCAAAACTACTGCTGCCACTCCCATAAGAGTACCGGCAATCCATTTAATACGACGGGACCTATTGTTAGTATCTGTTTCCAATAGCTATGGTTTGATGGGCTATGAATCTTAGATTATATCTGGGACAGCATATTACTCTTGTAAAGAACATTTCTAAATGAAGATTCAACTCTTTTTATCAATCTACAAAATCTCCCTGACAAATCTTCAATAAGCGGCGGCAAAATTAGAGGTACTTGTAATCAGGTCAGATCTGAAATCTTATACCGTTGCCGGCGGCAGCCTGTGCTCAATCTGTTTCCGCTATTGGTTTACACGAATATTTCTCACATTCACAGTAGTTGCACTCATGTTAACGCTCTCAAGAATTTGCTCAAACTGCTCAATCTGACCCGCCATTCGAGATTCAATCATCTCACTAAGATATATTTTTTAGTGACAATCATAAGTCAGTTAGTATTTTGATACAATTCATTATTCATACGTTAATAGTGTTGTCAATTATGACGGGATTTTCACCGGATCAATTCGCTTCATCCGGTGAATCGTCTGGCCCAGACATTAACCACCAAAAAATATATTAAGGTAATGAGGAGCCCTATTCAACTCATCCGATGACGGGAAGTCAGCGGATGAGGATTTATTTCTCAACACGACAATTCAGAATTGACTTTACACTAGAGGGCTTTGCAGAACTAGTGATTTTGTCATAGTTCAAGGCCAGTCCGCCAGCTGGCGGACGTAAGGATTTCAATGTCACGATAACGACGAAATGTGGCAAAAGCACGGTTTTGAAAAGCCCTCTACTATTATGCGTATTATATTTTTGACAACGCGCACGAACGATGAAATTAGCAACGGGTGTTTTTAGTTATTCTGTCTTTGATTTTAAACTCTTATTCCGGATGGTCCACAAAAAAATAGTTTCTTTATTATTTCTGCTTTTGGGGTTGTCACTCCTCTATATCGGAATCCGGGAGGTATACCTGATATCCGCCTATCTCGATTCAATTATACCTATTTCTCCCAATACAGAGACCCGGCTGATGATTATTTTCGGAGCTGCCGCATCAATATCCGGTTTCGTGGGTATCATCCGCGACAAAACGATTGAGGTATAACCCTATCTTTCAGCTATTTCTTATCAAGTCGCTGAACGGCCTCATCCATTTCGCGCAGCAACTTCCAGCGGTACATCCCGGCATTATGGCCGTCATTCCAGCTGATTTTCAGCGCATGATTACCCACCGTTTCCGCATTTGTAACTTTGTATTCGCGCGTAGGCTCAACCCGAAACAGCTCAGGTTCAAACCGTCCCATTTTATCATGCCCTCCACGGCACTCCACACAGGGACAATTTTTTCGAAGGCCAAATAGTGAAAACTCGCTTTTATGGCCATCTGTCCACTCTACCGTAAGGTGTTGCTCGGAATTGCTAACATCAATTGACCTGGGTTTAAACTTTTTTTCTGTTTTTTTGATCGGTTCCATTGAATCTTTGAATTACAGTTGCGGTTCACAGGTTCGGTGTTTAACATTATCTCTTTTAAGATACTATCTGTTTATGTGGATTTACATCATTTTCTTATCGGCTTTGTTCATCGGCGGACTTTACGTTGGTGAACGCCCGTTCTTTCAGCTCAAAAAACTGACGCCATCAATTGTTCTCAACTTGTCGCTTGGCGTGCTTGTACTATTTACCATCCTGATGATAGCCTTTATAGTAGGCTTTTTTCCGCAATCAGTCGCCGCTCCAATGATGGCCGGCCTCTACATCACCCTGGCCGGTTTTTTTGCGGGTTACGCCTACCGGCTGTTCAGATTGCGCTCGGAAGGCGGCACAATTCTATATCAGAACCGGTCGTTTTGGGTCGATCATGCACCAAACCTGCTTGCAATCGGGCTCATCGTTTATGGCATGTATCGAACATCAATCCTCACTGATATGCCCATTACAGGCATTCGCTTCTCATCGGGCATGTCACTCATCTGTTTTGGTATCCTGGGATGGATGTTGAAGGTTGTACCGGAATTTAGATCAGACGGCATCCTTTTTTTAGATCAATTGATACCGTGGAAAAGGGTACTCTCCTGGCGATGGCACACAGATGAGGTTGTGTTAGTGGAGTACATACAGTCCGACAAACAGGCCGAAGACCGCATCAAACAGTTTGTAACCTCCGTTCCGCCAGATGAAAAAAAAGAGGTAGAGCTGGTGCTTATCTCCAAGCTGGAAGAGTTTGCCGATGAAAGGAGCGAAGAACTAATGGGAGATTGATCCAACAACTGTTCTGCCTGAATCGGATACGGGTCAAAGATCACCCGTAAATTTTCTGTGTTCAACCATCAGGCATCGGTTTTCAACATATTCGAACCCGTTATCTTCTGCACTCTTTTTTGCTTCTGGTGTACTTACATCAAGTTGAGTCCATATCAGGGGTTTCTGACCTGTTTCCAGCCCCCACTCCACAATCTCTTTCACCATTTTTTCGGAATATTGCTTATTCCGGAAGATATCAACGATATCTATGGCGAGATCATCAGGCAGATCAAACAGAGTGTCGAAACAAGACTCACCAAGTACGTCTGTTTCATTCGGGTTGATGGGAATCATGCGAAAACCCTGATTCTGAATATACTTAGCAATATGATGGCTTGTGCGATAAGAATTTGAGGAGCAGCCGATCACTGCAATTGTATGGATATCTTTAAATACGTTCTTCAATATGTTGACAGTATCCCAAGTACTTTATTATTCGATATTTAGCCAAAAAAACGGTATCTTTATATGATAATTAAATTGTTAAACAAAACAAGGAATATTTTGTCTAAAGTTAAAGACGGAAATACCGTCAAAGTACACTACACAGGAACATTGAAAGATGGATCGGTATTTGATACATCTTCAGAACGTGAACCTCTCGAGTTTAAACTCGGTGAAGGTCAACTCATTCCCGGGTTCGAGAAAGCCGTGATTGGAATGGAAGCGGGAGAATCCACGAAAATTGATATCCCCGTAGACGATGCATACGGAGAGGCTCGTGAAGACCTGATCATCAACGTACCCAAAGATCAGCTTCCCGAAGATGTGGAGCCGGAAGTTGGAATGCAGCTTCAGGTAAATCAACCCGACGGACAGCCCGTACCGGTACGCGTCGCTGAAATTACAGACGAAGAGCTGAAACTGGATGCTAACCATCCGCTCGCAGGAAAAGACCTATCTTTTGAAATTGAAGTGGTTGAAGTCAAGGATTAATTCCTGCTGCTCCTAACACTTTATTATCCCGTCTGTGATGATCACAGGATTTCTCCTTCATCGCAGCCGGGATTTTTTTTTGTCCAACTGATTTTTTAATGGTTCCGCACTTTACTCATGGCTGATTTTTCTACTAAGCGCACAGTACGTGTAACCTGCCCCTTCGGCATGGCAGAGCACCTTGAAACAGAAATTCGAGATTTAGGCTTCACTCCTCTCGACGTTTCCGCAACGGGAATTGAAATCTCTGCTTCACTAACCGATACAATCTCACTAAACTACTGGCTTCGCACCGCGCACAGAATTCACGCTCTGATTGCGGAAACGGGTAACAAAAATCCTGACCAGCTAAAAGATTGGCTGCGCGAAATTCCCTGGGAGGAGTGGATTGATGATGATGGATATTTCTCAGTTACCTCACGTGTGGACCATTCCGATATTGAAAATAGTCAGTTTGCAAACCTCATTACAAAAGATGCTGTTGTTGACCGTATGAGATCGGCAAATGACGACCAGCGACCCGATACAGGATCAGACCTCACTAAAACAGTGCTGTTTCTCTACTGGAATGATGACGTTGCCCGTATATTTGTTGATACCTCAGGTGAATCACTATCAAGGCGTAACTACAGAACAGAGAATGTATCGGCTCCGATGCAAGAAACGCTTGCCGCCGGAATTATACGATCGACCACGTGGGAACCCGGCCAACATTTCATCAATCCAATGACCGGTGGCGGAACGTTAGCCATTGAAGCCGCCCTGCTTGCCACCAACCGGGCACCAGCCTCGCTACGCAACAATTTTGGATTTATGCATATCCGCGGCTTCGATGAAGAGGCGTATCGAGATGTCCGAAAATCTGCTAAAGAGGGCGTCAACAAAAATCCCGGCGGGCAGATCATCGCCTCTGATCTTGACCCACGTGCCGTTGAAGCGGCCAAACGAAATGCCAAAACCGCGGGTGTGGATCATCTCATCACATTTGAAACGTCGGACTATTCCCAGACCACCATTCCGGACGGCAAGGGAGTTGTAGTGATGAATCCGCCCTATGGAATTCGCCTTGAGCCGGGTGAAGACCTTCGGCCGCTCTATAAAGGGATCGGGGATTTTTTGAAAACCCACTGTACAGGTAAGTTTGGGTATGTGTTTACAGCCAACAATGCACTGAGTAAAAAAATTGGGCTTCGATCCAACAGTAGAACACTTTTCTTCAACTCCACTCTTGAGTGTCGCCTGCTGGAGTATGAGATCTATGAGGGTAGCCGTTAGAAAAAACTGTTTCTGCATATGAAACAAGCTTGTTATACATTTATACTTAGTCGATTGCATAAGTGCTGCTGATCCATTCCCCTCTCATATCTTAAAACTTTTGGCGGAATACCCATCTTTATTGCGTCTGTCCCAACCTTTGTAATGTGTGCTTGTTCGCAGCATTCTCAACCCTATAACGTGTACGCGTACGGCGATAACTTGCTTTAAAGCAACTATTTTCACCACTGCCCCTTCTTTACTCTAAAGTTATACCATTCTCTCCCACCAAGTTTTCTTATTTTTTATAAACAGCTTTTAAGGCATTCAAACAACGGTTCTTAAATATATTGCTTGATATACTACAAATATCTGCACTTTACAAAACATTTCTCTTGACAATTTGTGGCGGGTTGGAGTACATTGTGGTGAGAAGTGGGAGATTGTGGGGAATTATTTAGCAAGTTCCAAAAACCACTGTCGGCATATAAATTTAGCAACTAAAACAACCAGTACACCTGCCCGTGCCAAGTTTCAAAGGAGAATTCGAACATAGTGTAGACAATAAAGGCCGTGTAGCCTTCCCTGCCAAGTTACGTAAAGCTCTCTCACCTCAGGCAAATGAACAGTTTACAATCCTTCGCGGTTTAGAGCCCTGTCTTTATCTCTATCCGGGTGACGAATGGGAGAAGGTGGAAGAAAAGCTATCAGAAATCAGTAGTTTCAACTCCCGCGGACGAACTGTAAAACGTAATTTTTTAAGATACGCTGAAGATCTGTCACTCGACAAACAGAACCGTATTCCTATCCCCTCTCACTTAAAGGAATATGCGGGCATCAACGGAACAGCCGTATTTATTGGCAATGGCGAGATGATTGAAGTATGGTCGCCAGAACTGCTCAAAGAGATCGATTCAAACCTCAACATGGACGCATATCAGGATATGTTTGAAGAGGTAATGAGCGGCAAAAAACCAGAGGAGGGTTAACTTGAGCTATATTCCCCATGTACCGGTCTTGCTGGAAAAATCCGTGGAGTATCTTGTCACTGATCCCGACGGCATTTACATAGACGCAACCCTGGGCGGTGGCGGACACAGTAAAAAAATTCTCTTCGCCCTGTCTGATAATGGCCGCTTATTTGGACTTGATCAGGATGCCGAAGCTCATAAAGCAGCAGCCATTGAAATCGGTGATGATTCCCGCTTTACTCCTGTTTCGGGGAATTTTGGATACCTCAAAACACTGATCAATCCTGAACTACATGGAAAAATTACGGGTATATTCTACGATCTTGGTGTCTCAACACATCAAATAAAAGAAGCTGATCGTGGATTCAGTTTCCAGCAGGACGGTCCTCTTGATATGCGAATGAGTGCTCTTACCGGTCTCTCGGCCCATCAGGTTGTTAATGAATATAGTTACGAAAAACTGAGGGATATCATTTTTCACTACGGCGAGGAGCGGTTTAGCCGTGAAATCGCCCAGGAAATAATCAGCCGAAGGCCGCTTGAAACCACCCATGATTTAAAAGAAGCAGTTACCAGCGTCGTTTTTGGGAAACACACAGTAAAGTCCATTGCCCGCGTATTCCAGGGAATTCGAATTGAGGTCAATCGGGAGCTGGATGTCTTGAAAGAGTCACTGACTCAGGCGATAGACATACTGCAGGAAGGCGGACGCATTGTCGCGATTTCATATCACTCACTGGAAGACAGAATTGTCAAGAACTTTTTCAAAAGCGGCAATGAATCAGGGAAAATTGAGAAAGACTTTTATGGCAACCCTCTGAATCCGATCCGTCCGATTACAAAAAATATTATCACTCCTTCTGAAGAGGAGATTAAAGCGAATTCAGCAGCCCGTAGTGCCAAAATGCGCGTCGCGGTAAAAAAAGGAGCATCAGAATGAACTATATAAAAACGCCACTAAAGGAGAAGAAAAAAAACCCGAACCGACGAAAGGTCATTTCCGGAGGTGAACCTGCCAAACGAAAACGCCGGTCAATATTCGATTCCTCAAACGGGGGCGGAACTTCTCAAAATTATGGTACCCGAAAGAAAGCCGATGAAAGGCGAAAAAAATCATCGCTCCCCAATTTTACCCCGTGGAAAGTGATTCTCGGCTGTGTTCTTGTCGGTATTTGCGGCCTTATTTATATCAACCACGTATTCAGTACGCAAGAGGCCCTGGCAGAAGTGCAGCAGCTTGAGAACAATTTTAATAAGACACGCCGTATTTATAATGAACAGCGGCTTGAATATGATCGCATGATAGGGCCAAAAGAGATTTACCAGCAAGCGCGCGAACAAGGCTTTGTGAATGCAGGCCCTGCAGACCAAATAATAACCGTAAAACCCTGACATCAAATGAAGCAGCGCACCTCCATAATGAGCCGGATGTTTATCCTTATGGGATTGCTGTTTCTACTGCCGTTTGCCATAGCCGTTCAGTTATTCCGCGTGAATATTGTTGAGGGAGATGGACTTAGAGAATTATGGAGCTCACAAGCGATCGACTATATAAAAATTCCGGCACAGCGTGGAAACATTTTCGACGCCAACGGCTCGCTTCTTGCTACAAATTCTGCAGTCTATAAAATTGCCGTCGATCCGTATGCACCCGGAACTACCCGCGACGATCTCACGAATGTAGGAACTGTATTGAGCAGGCATACCCATCGTCCGGCAAGCTACTACAGGAACAAGATTACAACGGCCCCATCCAACTCACGATACATCGTTCTCGAAAGAAGCATTTCGGTACAGGCCTACGAAGATATTCGCGCACTCGATATCAGAGGCGTCATTCTTGAGGAAGAGTACAAGCGTACCTATAACTTCGGCACATTATCTGCCCATTTATTGGGGTATGTCAATCATAATATGGACGGCATGACCGGTCTGGAAGCCAAATATAACAAGCGATTGAAAGGGGAGTCCGGTCTCCAGCAGGTAAGGCGTGACCGTTCAAACCGGATTTTCGCTTTTGTGGGTGCTCCCCAACAGCAACCCCGGCAGGGCTACTCGCTCCATACTACCATCGATTCCTATATCCAGGCGATCGTTGAAGAAGAACTTGAAGCCGGTATTAGGCGGAACAAGGCGAATCAAGGAAGTGCCATCGTGATGGATCCTAAAACCGGGGCTATAAAAGCACTGGCTAACTATCCCACATTTGATCCAAACGCTCCGGCAGCACCGGAATCTGAAAACAGGCGTAATTTTGCCGTTTCCGATATGTTTGAACCAGGCTCAACATTTAAGCTCGTAACAGCCATCGCCGCGGTTGAACAGGGCGCCGTGGACTTCAACGAAGTATTCGAAACGCCCGAAAACGGCCGCGTACAGATACACGGACAGTGGATGCGCGATCATAATCCGCTGGGCGATCTCACATTCAAAGAGACGATCTCCAAGTCCTCTAACATCGCGACGTCTGAAATTGCGATGCGCCTCGATCCTCAAACATACTACCAGTACGCGCGTAACCTTGGATTCGGAACACCGACGAATATAGACTTGAACAATGAAGTTGGCGGCCGGCTGCAAAAACCTTACGAGTGGAGCGGCGTAACTCTCCCCTGGATGTCAATTGGGTACGAGGTACAGGCTACATCACTCCAGATCGCTCAGGCTTATGCCGCGTTTGCCAATGGCGGTGAGCTTATGAAGCCGTATATAGTTGACCACATAACCGATGAATTTGGTAATGTTAAGGAGAAAACAACTCCCTCAATGGTGCGTCGTATTGCCAGCAGATCCACCATTGAAAAGCTACAGCCCGTATTTGAAGAGGTGGTTTCAGATTCCGGAACAGCGGAGTGGGCAGCCGTTGACGGGCTGCGTATTGCCGGAAAAACCGGGACCGCTCAGAAGTATATCAACGGAAGGTACACAAGCAACTATAGGGCCTCATTCGTCGGTTATTTTCCGGTTGAAGATCCTTCTTATGTTGTACTGGTGATGCTTGATGAACCCAAAACAAGTTACTATGGCGGGTTTACGGCCGGAGCAGTCTTCAAGGAAATTACGACCCGAATTGCCGGCCTTGATGAAACAATCAGAAAAAGTATTTCGCCGGGTGACACGTTTGCAAACTCAGACTCATTAATTACTCCCCTTCTAAAGGGACACTCTGCTTCATCAGCCACAACTTTTCTTGACACCAATGGATTTATCTATAAAACCACGGGGTCAGGATCAGTTATTACCGGCCAGAAGCCGTCTGCATCAGAGAAGATTGCAAGAAACTCTGTGATTGAATTACAGTTGGGAGAGATCTCAGATAACGCATCTTCAGCCGACATGATTACCATTCCTGACCTTCGGGAAATGAATATGAGAAGAGCCACAGCACTCCTCAACAACCTTGGCCTGAATATCGAGCGAATTGGTTCCGGTACTATTTACAATCAGTTTCCCCTTGCCGGAGAAAAAATGCGTCCCGGCCGAACCGTTGTTGTTCGCGGGAAGGCGCAATCGATGGAAAATGTAACTCAAATTGCCTCACAAGAATGACATTTTCCGAACTCATATCATTTTGTGATCCCAAATCTGTTATTGGCCAGGGGCCCAATGAAATTGGAATACTGTGTCAGGATTCCAGAAAGGTTACTCCCGGCGATATTTTCATTGCTATAACCGGTATCTCATCTGACGGCCACGATTATATCAAAGCAGCGGTAGAGCAGGGCGCTACGGTCATTATCAGCGAAAACAAAACCGACGACCTTAAAAATGTCGTACAGATTATTGTAAAAGATACCCGGTCGCTGATTGGTCCCCTTGCACAGAAAATGGCCGGTAATCCCGGTGATAAACTCACCATTATTGGTATTACCGGGACAAATGGTAAAACAACGGTCGCAACACTTATATGGCAGGTTTTAACGGATTTAGGTCAGCCTGCATCACTACTTGGAACTGTTGAAAAACGATTCAACAGAACCCAAAGTGCAGACAGTGTCCTTACAACTGCTGATCCGATTGAAATTGCTCTGGACATGAAGAAAATGGTTCAGATGGGCAGCAAGTTTTTGGTGATGGAAGTATCATCCCATGCTCTTGAACAGCAAAGAATCGCCGGTATCCCCTTTTACGTGGCTGTATTTACCAATCTTAGTCACGACCATCTTGACTATCATAAAACTGAGGAAAAGTACGCAGAGGCCAAAAAGAAACTTTTTGATTCACTCGATGAAACCGGCTGGGCAATTACAAATGTAGATGATTCGCACGGCGAATGGATGACCAGAGATACGGCAGCAAAAGTGATTGGCGTCTCCTTTGAAACACACAACACTGTTCAGGCAGATATCGTGAAAGCAGACGCCTCCGGCACCCATATCGATATAGAAGATTTACAATTGAAGACATCACTTGTTGGAAAATTTAACGCTTACAACGCCGTAGAAGCACTGGTAGCATTGACTGCACTCGGGTTTGACGGCTCACATATTGCAGATTCTTTTGAAAACTGCACAGGTGCACCCGGACGAATGGAACGAGTTAATGAAAGCTCAGCCCATGAGAATGAACCTGTTGTTATTGTAGACTATGCCCACACTCCGGATGCACTTGAAAACGTGAGTGAGACGCTTGCAAGCCTAAAAAAGGAAGGCCAGCAGCTAACCATTTTATTTGGATGCGGAGGCGATCGTGATAAAACGAAACGTCCGAAAATGGCGGCCATAGCGGAGAAATATGGCGATCGTGTGATGGTAACCTCTGATAATCCCCGGTCTGAAGAACCGAAAGCAATTATTAAAGATATTCTTGCCGGATTTGAAGATCTGACAAATATCACCCAGGAGCCTTCACGAAAAGCAGCGATTGAACAGGCTATACGTGAGGCATCAGATAATGATATTGTTCTGATTGCCGGTAAGGGACACGAAACGTACCAGGAGATCAACGGAGAGCGCACGCACTTTGATGATCGTGAAGAGGCCCGTGCAGCGCTGCAGAAACGGAAATCCGTTAAATCT